>OLRR01000323.1_pt1 | contig 39595 bp, 38 predicted proteins | sample 1671941 | NCBI WGS metagenome assembly OLRR01 (sample SAMEA3136628, study PRJEB25190) | human gut metagenome
GCCCTATCCATCCCCGCATTAAAATACGGGGATTTCTGGGCGTTTTTCATTAAAAAGGTGTGTGACTTAGTTTCTGGTGCGAAGCTCTTGCCCCAGTGACCTGAAGTCTTGAAGTGTTTAAACCAACTAGTAGCACTTCCTGCACCAGGTCGTGGCGTCTTGTCTGCCTTGACAATACCTTCGTTATCATCTGATCTTACTTCAACAGTAACATGAGCACTGGCTTGGAAGTTGCCGTGCCTGAAAGTTCTCGTTGAACCGATCCAACATGCAGGTCCTCTACGTGTAAGTCTTTGGTAAATCCCGAAATTACCATTACCAATCATCTTTGTTTGGAAAGGACTCAATTCCTTAGCTGCAACTGATTGTGGTTTAATAACAAACAATGTTAGAAGATACGCTAAAATAAAAGAAATGCTCCATTTCTTTTCCATATCTATTTTCTACTCCCCTACTTTTAACTTGATAGCACGACTAACATTGTAATTCTTTATACTGATTTATGCTAAGCTTGTAAGCGGTAGCATTTTAATTTTTGTTAATATATTAATTTATATAAGATGCAAATAATAACACTATTAAGTTTTTAAAATATAAAAAAGACGCTACATTCGTAGCGCCCTTTCATTTTATTAATAAATTCTAGTTTTCAACGATCAAATTCTTAAGATCATCTGGTAAGTTAAGTGGAGCATACTTAGCACTAACAATCTTCAATGCTGATAGCTTTACGTATCTCTTCTTGCCAATGTAAACGTATCTAGTCTTACCGGTCTTAACAATCAGTGATGACTTGTACTTCTTGCCATACTTAATAGTCTTCTTGCTTGCAGCGAAGGTAATCTTCTTTGACTTCTTACTCTTCTTGTAAGCGTAGTAGATCTTAGCACCCTTCTTTGACTTAGGGGTTACAGTAATGTATTGCAAGCTTCTTTTGTAAGCATCTTGAATGTCGTTGTTTGCTTGTTCAACAAAGGCTGATTTAGTTGGAACATTGCCTGAAGTAGTTACATCAGTTGATGGAATGAAGACAAAGCTGTCTTTACCATTGATTGTTCTATTTTCAATGTAGTACAAAGTTACGGTCTTGTCGCCTTGCTTAGCTTCAGTTGACCATAAAACATTAATGGTTTGACCCTTAGTATAATTTGAATCAATTTGGTCTGTATTAGTTTGATCCTTAGCTACGACAACAAGCTTTGGATTATCACTATTTACAGTAGCTGAAACAGTTCTAACACTAACAGTACCAGCCTTAGTATTTGAAGATTGAGTGGTGCCTGCGGCATGAACTGGTTGACCCATTGCCATGCCAGTACCAGCAAGACCTGCTGAAAGCATCACAGCAGCTGCTAATGAAGTAAATAATTTTTTAGTTTTCATTTATAAAATCTCCTAAAAACAAAACTCTTATAATTTAATTATAACATTATTTAGGAAATTGCATTAATTACTTCCCCGCAAAGAGCTGGCCGATTGTTCCCATATCTTCTGGGGCAATCGTAAAGTCAGTTTGCGGATTTTCAACGATATCATCTGCTTGAACAATTGGCACAATTCTCTTTTGGGCAAAGTAGCGCAAAACTAATTCCATCGTGCTTGTACCATAATGGCCGGCGATTTCGGCCAATGCATCAATATTGCCTGCAACCGAAAGTTCCACTTGCATCTTGTTTTCTCTAGCTAATTTGATTAAAGATCCATCTTCGTAATCCAAATGAATTACGCTGGGCTTAATCTTAGGTGCTTTCAAAATAGCAGCCAAGGTATCACCATTAGCATTGGTTACACCAATATTCTTGAGCCAGCCTTGGATTTTAACTTGTTCTAATTCTTGCCAAAGTTGATTATTACGTTCGGCGTCATCACTTAAGCGAAGCATAGCCAAATCGGCATGTTTAGCAACTAGATTATTTCTGATTTCTTTCAAATTATTACGCATCTCTTCACGCGTATTAACTTTTTCAGAAACCTGAATTTCCACGTAAGTTTGTGGACTCAGATTTTTAAAATCGATTTTTTCATCCGCAGTGCAATTAAGCAAACGATAGCCTGCCTTCATTGCCCTTGCGACATCTTCATCACTGGTAACAGTGACGCCAACTTTTGGCATCAAGCTACCATCATTCAAAACAACTGCTTCATCTAATAATGACATTAAATCATTTCTCTCCTTAAGCTAATTCAACATAAATTTTGATAGCTTCTTTGACAGTTTGATAAACAGTTGAGACATGCAAAGTATGAGCCAAAAACTTCTCCTTCTCATCCTTTGACATTTCTGAGTCAAAGAAGACTTTTATGTTCATTTCAGTTACGACCGATTTGCCGTGACCTAGATTTTCAGTTTTAGCATTATTTTCTACACGAAAATTTTTCACGTCTAAACCATGTGACTTAGCGACCATTCCTGCGGACATTACGATGCAGGAATTTACGCTACCACATAGATATTCGACCGGGTTAGGGCCCTTATCATGTTCCTTATCGTTGTCATCACAGATAAATTCATGCTCACGGGCCTGGTTAGCAATTTGCCATTCTGTGTCTTCAAGCTTGGACTTTACTAAATATTCACTCATAATGTTGATCCTTTCTTCGTAAATTAATGGTGGTCAATTGCTTCGTTTAAACGTTTGCGCCAGATAAAGTAAACTAGCAGCATAAATGGAATCAATACTAGTTCTACTGGATAAAACCATTCAATTGGCAACACGCTATCAACTACTCCGCTTAGCATTGGGCCAAAGGCCATCGCAATATCAAGTCCTAAATAAAAGGTAGAACTAGCTAAACCTTGTTCCTCAATCGGAGCAAGTAAAAGTGAGGTTGATTGTAAAACTGAATAAATAATGCCATAGCCCATTGCCATTCCGACTGCGGCTAAAGCCATTTGCCAATTATTGTTCATCATGGCTAATAAGCTGATATATGCGATGGTTGAGATTAAGCTAATCCAGAACCAAACACCGAAGCGAACAGTATCAAAATAGCGTTTCAACCCAATTCTGATGATCAGTAGTACTACCGCATAGATCAAGAAATATGATCCTACGGCAACAGACAAATGCTTTTGTTCAACATAGGTAACGAGATCTGCCTGCGTTACAAAATATGGTGTCGCAAACAAGGTAGTCAAAATCGCTACCGGTAAAACATTCATCTGAATAATCTTGAAATGCTTTTTAGGCATCTTGCTTTTATCTTTAACAATTGGCTTGGCATGATCACCCACGAATTGGATAGCTATTACCATTAATAATGCGGAAATAGCCGAGGCGATCAAGCTCTCACGATAACCGATTTTTTGATAAATATTAATCGATAATGCCGGTGCCAAAGCCATGGCTAAGGCATTCATCAAACCATAAAAGCCCATTGCTTCGCCCACGTGCTGCCGCGGCACCAAGAATGCCAGCCAAGTTGTCATACAAACGGTACACAAAACATAGCCGGTACCATTGATCAATCTGAATAAAAGCAGCCAAGCACTTGATGGCGTAAAGACATAGCCTAATACACCAATTAAAATCAAAACACCGCCAATAAAAGATAGACGATATTTTGAAAACTTATCTGTCAAATTGCCGGCAATAGGACGCAAAAACATTGCGGCAACGCTCATAATACCTACGATTACACCGGCAAAGGCGCTGCTTGCCCCTAAGTTCTTGGCATAGCCATTGATCAACGGATTAACGAACATCGTACTAAACATAAAGAAGAAAGATGCTGCCATCACTAATACAACATCTTTGGTATAAATAGATTTTTTCTTTGCCAAATTAATGCCCCATTTCTTTAGCTTAATTATACAGCTATTGGCAAAACCTATTTAGCAATCTTCAAAACTACGGCAAAGACGATCAGTGAACCGATCCCCAGTACCACGGCCACTCTAAATAACAGCCAGAAACGGTTGTAAATTAGCGTTTCGTTTAAAAATACGACCATTGTTTGACCAACGGAGTTTTTGGCAACCCTGTAAGCATATTGATTTCGACCTACATCTATGCTGCCTGAATCTTGATGGTCAGATAAAGCCTTTCTTGTAATGCTTTTAATTTTCGTACTGTTAACCTGATAAACATTATTATCGTTAACTACGGACACACGGTGTGACGCATCCACTGTCACTGCAAAATAGCGGTATTGATACACAGCTTCAGGATTATATGGCCCACCTAAGAAATTACGGTTGATGGAATCATTTTGATTGCCAAAGGCCGCATGTGCATTACGTGGTGATAAGTGACCCTCATTTTTAACCAAGGCAGTTAATACGCGGTCGACTTCATTCTTACTTTGCACTCGCGTGATCCCGACAAGACCGCCCAGAGTGATTAACAAAACCAGTAGCAATGCAGCAACGGAAGTCCCGATGAACTTCCAACGGAATTTTTGAATTATCTAATCACCTACTTAACTAATTCATAACTACCACCTTTTTCGCTTTCAATTTTAACTGTGCTACCGATTGACCGCAGTTTTTGGCGTAAATATGAAACATAAACCCAGACTACTTCTGGATTGGCATCTTCGTCGTTCTTCCAAACGCGATTAAAAATATCTTCGGTTGATAATTCTTTATTTTCATTTAGCAAAAAATAATTCATCAATTGGGTCTCAGGGCCGCTTAATTGAATGGAATTATGACTGGCCAGGTTTTGTTGTTCAACGTTAAGTGTTACATCCCCCACAGTCAATAAATTAGGAGTGTAATCATCTTCGCGCCGTTCTTTTGAACACAATCTCGCAAGGAGCTCTTTTAATGAAAATGGCTTAGTAATATAGTCATCGGCACCACTATCAAGGCCAGTTACGCGGTCGTCAACTTCGGCTTTAGCGGTAAGCATCAAAATATAAGTCTTATCGTCGCTTTCTCTGATCTTCTTCAGCGCAGTAATACCGTCCATTACTGACGAATCGTCTGCATGCTTACATCACAAGAAGCAAGCTCGTCAGCTACTCGTTTTAATTCTTTCCCGATCATCTCAGGATTCTTGATCTGATGTTTATATTTCATTTCATGTTCAAGACTTGCCCAAGTGTCCATGGCAATTGTTCTTAGCTGCACTTCAACAAAATAATGACCTGGAATATTGCCGTCGACATCTTCGTCGGGTACGGTAATTTCAAGAATCATATGATATGAACGATAACCATTAGGCTTAGCGTTAGTAATATAGTCTTTTTCGTTATAAACACTTACATCATCCCAACTCTTGATGTAGTCAATACAGGTATAAATGTCATCAATAAAGTTGCAGACAACACGCAAGCCGATACTGTCACGCACTTCACGCAAAGCCGAGTGTGCAGTAAATGGATAATGCTTTCTGGTACATTTTTCTTCCATACTAGCTTCACTTTTTACACGGCCATTTAAGTGTTCATATAAACGCTCATGATGAACTTTTTGGTAATTGTTGTTTAATTCATCAAAACGATTCATTAACTGGTTAAGTATCTTATCCAGTGTGGGGGGCGTATTTTCCGTAAATATTCAACATTAGTCCCTTCTTTCGTTTCTATTATTATAACAATGCTTTTTGACTTTTCTTTGAAGGTCATGGGATTATTAGCAAATCATAATTTTCTATAAAAATCTTTTAAAATTGCAAAAAAGACACCTACCAATGAATTTCATTGATAGATGTCTTTTATTCTTCCTTCAATTCAAAATGGCTGCCATCTTCATCGACAATCCCGACTACTTCAGCATTTTTATCTCCAACTTTTATTGTCCCCATTTCAATTTTACCGTAACCTTTGGCCTCATCAGTTACTTCAATATCATCAAAAGCATTGCGCAATAATTTGCGAGCAATCTTACTTTTAATCCGGATTTCTTTTGACTTCTTGAAAGCTGCTTCTAGGGTATAACCTGCATCAAGTTGATCTTTAATAAAAGCAATCAAATAAACTGTTGCCAAACTGTAATGCCGCACGCCAGAACCTTCATTGATTGGCTTGATATAGCCCTTTTTCTCCCAATATCTAAGTTGACGCTGCGATACGCCCAAGCTACTACTTACGCCGCCTATACCTATTTCTAGATTTTCAAAAAGTTGATGTAATTTCTTTTTCTTTACATTTTCCATATTTATCAGCCTCACTAATTATCACAATTATATTAATTTATGTTAAATTTTTCAACTTTAGTGTCATATTTTATATCATTTGTGTAAGATTATTTGACATTGATATTTTTTAGGCTTATATTAGTTACCGAACTTAATTTTCACAAAAAGGGGGATGAACATGAATAAACAACCTGTCGATATTCATGAAAAACAATACAATCGTAACTTATTAGTACTAGTATTGATCATCGGCTCATTTTGTACGGTATTGAATGGTACGCTTTTGTCGACTGCTTTACCTTCTATTATGAGAGACTTCAAGATTAGTACTGCTACTGCAGAATGGCTTTCTACCGCTTTCTTATTAGTAAATGGAGTAATGATTCCTATTTCTGCTTGGCTAATCAATCGCTTCGGCTCTAGAAAGATGTACCTTTCAGCAATGTCAACCTTCTTCATTGGAACGGTAATTGCTGCTATTGCACCTAACTTTCAGACACTTTTAGCAGGGAGAATTATTCAAGGTCTAGGTGTTGGGGTCACCATGCCACTGCTTCAGACAATCATGCTTTCAATCTTCCCAGCTAATAAACGTGGGGCCGCCATGGGGACAGTCGGCATCGTTATTGGCCTAGCTCCAGCTATTGGGCCAACATTATCTGGTTGGGTAGTCGACAATCTTTCCTGGCGTTACCTTTTCAGCATTATTGCTCCAATTGCCGGAATTGTTGTAATCCTTGCTGCCTTTTTAGTAAAAGACGTTTTGCCAACTAAGGATGAAAAAATCGATGTCTTTTCAGTTGCCACTTCAACTATCGGATTCGGTTCTCTACTATATGGTTTTTCAGAAGCTGGTAATAAAGGTTGGACAAATCCTGAAATTTTAGCCTTTATTTTTGTCGGTATCATCTTCGTAATTCTCTTTGGTATTCGCCAATTGAAGATGGATGATCCATTTCTTGATATCAGAGTATTCAAGCACTTCGAATTCTCACTTGCTGCTATTCTTTCAGGTGTTACTAACCTAGCCATGGTTGGAATCGAAATGGTTTTACCACTTTATATTCAAAACTTACGTGGTGAATCCGCATTTCACTCTGGCTTGATCTTACTTCCAGGTGCTTTGATGATTGGGATTATGTCACCAATTACTGGTCGAATCTTTGACCGTTATGGTGCAAGAAAAATGGCCATTACTGGTATGACACTTCTTACTTTGGGAACTATTCCATTCGTATTTTTAACTGAGAATAGTTCATTCTTAATGATTATTATTCTCTACGCAATCAGAATGGTTGGTGTTGCTCTGGTTATGATGAACGTTACTACTTCAGGGATGAACTCACTTCCATTAGATAAGATTTCTCACGGTACCGCCGTTAACAACACCTTTAGACAGGTATTATCATCAATTGGTACTGCCATCCTTGTTTCAGTATTGACTACAACTACTAACAACAATATGCCAGCCAAGTCAATGCTTAAGACGTTGCCACTTCAATATAAGAATGGTGCAATTAATGCGACACTTGATGGTTTCCATGCCTCATTTGCAATTAGTATTCTCTTTGCATTGATCGCCTTAGTTCTTTCATTCTTCTTGAAGAAAGGTAATCGTGCACGTGAACGTTCAGAGAAGGTGGACAGCTAATGATTTTAATTATCTTAATTCTGGCAGTTATTGCCTTTATCTATTTCAATGTAATTCCTAAAAAGGGTTATATGCCGCTTGCGATTATTTCACTACTCATCGCAGTATTGAGTATCGCTGGAATCGTAGCTCACGACTACAATCACTATGGTATGAAGACCCAAACTACCACTGTTAAAAAAGAATTGGTCTCTTCTGCATCCCCGCAATTGCCAGTTCTTTTATATCAACCACTTGGCAACGGAACAGAAAAGATCTATTTATATAAAACAAAAAATACAGATAAGAAGCCTACCCCAATTAAAACCGATAAAACTCACGCTAGTATGAAAACTGCAGCTAAGCCTTCAATGACAATTAAGACTGAACGCTACGTTTTCAGTAATGGCTGGAATCAATTCTTGTTTGGCTGGTTTGGTCACAATAATGAGTTGAAGCATCGTGAATATACTTTCAATGTGCCAAAGAATTGGAAGGTTTTATCAATTAAGCAAGCTAAGTCTTTGCAAAAGCAAATGGCTAAACGTGCTGCGATGATGAAGAAGATGCAGCAAATGAAAAAGTAAACAAAAAGCGCAATTCCTTAATTGGAACTGCGTTTTTTCTATACTAAAATCTAAACTCTGGGCGATAGCCAACATAATGATGCAAAATGTAATCCGAATCTTCTTTCAAATCCCAATAATCGATATTATTAGAAAACATCATAACCATTTCATTCGTCTTGTAATTGGCGATAAAGCACGAATTATAACCGGGGATGCTTCCATTGCCGGCGATCACATTATTATGGAAATATACGCCGCCAAAATAGGCCACCTCTTCATGCTGAGTCTGTTGAGAAAAAGTATTGATCATCTTAGGATTCTTTAGCACTGCCTGATTTATAAACTTCCAATAATCTTTTGGCGACATGAATAAGTTCCCTGCTCCAAAATCAGAAGACGTAGTTACTGTAACCTCATGCCAGCTAACATTATTTACAGGCTGAGGCACCTCATTTTTGGCAACCTCAGAAAAATCCTTAATTTGTCTAAGGTTAAGTGGCCCCGCAAAAGTCTGTTTAATATAATCATTGTAGCTCAGATGCGTCTGCTTACTAATAATTGCTGCTAACAATTCATAGTCAATGTCTTGATAGTCCCAAGTGTGAAGGTGGTCGTACTTGATGTGCTTGAGCATGAAAGCAGTCTGCTCCTTTTCACCTTTTAGCGGCGAATCTGGCCGGGCATTATTGATCAAACCACTAGTGTGGTTGAGCAATTCACGGATCGTTATGCTCTTGCTACCCGGAATTTGAGGATAATACGTGGATAGCGACGTATTCCAATCAAGTTGGCCTGTTTGCTTTAATTTATAAATAGCAGTCCCAGTCATGATCTTTTGCAAAGAAGCAATTGGAAACAAGCGATTAGCTTCGACCACTTTTTCTTTATTCGAAGTTTCTTTGTTTTTCACCACAACGGGCTGGCCTTTTTTACCGCTAACCAGGGCTACACCATTGATGTGGTGCCACTTCATGTAGTCCTTAACCTGCGTGGGCAGATCCTTATCGCCGGTCTCTACCCTATCTACCGACCAAGTAAACATCGCTGTGACAACACCGATTGCCAAAACTCCACCTAGTAAAATTCTTCTCCAACGCATGATTTTTTCCCTTCCACTCAAGACTTTTTATATGTTTAGTATACATGTTACAGCAAAAAAGAGGCGTTAATTTTTACTATTCCTGCAAAAATCACCCTCGAAAAAGCCAAAGTCAATCTATAAATAAGCCAAAAATAATATTTTAAAAATCCTTAACCTATTCTAATGAAAAAATTCGATACAATATTAATTATGATTTTTCAATTTAGAAAGTAGGAAAGAAAGTGACCCAAAAAAGAACCATCACTCCTTGGGCGATTTTTATTGTTTGTTGTTTTATTTCAATGATTGGCTTTGGCCTGATTGTTAATACTATCGGTCTGTTCTTTGGGCCGATCAGCCAGGAATTTCATGTTGGCCGTGCCAGCGTAGCCTTGATGACTACCCTGCAGAACGCAGCTGCCGCTATTTCACTCCTTTTTGCAGGAAAAGTTATGAAGAAAGTAAACTTGCGCTGGTTACTAACTGCATGTTTCAGCATAATCGCCATCAGTATGTTAACGCTCGCTGCAGCTCACAGCTTAACGCATTTTTACATTGCTTGGATCATCATTGGTATTTGTCAGCCAATTGCAATTACTTTATCAATTCCCGTTCTTTTAAGTAATTGGTTTAACCAAAAACTCGGCACAGTAATGGGTATTTCTCTGGGCCTATCCGCATTCGGTGGAACCATTTTTAACCCGATTATCGCAGATATCATTACTAAATTCGGCTGGCGTGGCGGCTTTATCGCAGAAGGTCTTTTAATTGGCTTGATCTTAATGCCACTTGCTGCTTCAATTAGACCTAACCCTGATGAAAAGCACCCTGCTTACGGCACAACGACTAAGTCTGAATCAAATTCACTCTTAAACGGCATTACGCTTAAAGAAGCACTTCATCAACCAGTCTTTTATGCCTTAGCCTTTGCGATGTTAGCTTTGCAATTTGTGTCGGGAAGCGTTCAGCATATTTCAGGCCACATTACTAATTTAGGAATTTCACCAGTTTTAGCAGCTAGTGTGGTATCCGGTGTAATGATCGGTGCAGCTGTTGGTAAAATTTCCATTGGTTATTTCTTGGATAAATTAAGTCCAATTTTAGTATTGTTGGTCTACTCACTTTTTGGCATTTTAGGTTGGAGTGGCCAAATCTTCTTGACTAACAGTACCCTGCTGACTATCTCTGCTTTTATTCTTGGTTTAGGTCAAGGTGTCTGCCTAGTGGCTCTACCATACTTAATCCAAAAGCAATTTGGCGAAAAAGATTATAGTAATATTTTGTCCGTAATCAACATGCTGGGAGCATTCGCAATGTCGCTATCAGTATACTTGGTAGGTCTATTCTTCGACCAAACCCATTCTTACAACTTAGGATGGACAATTAACGTAATTGCCTATATTCTAAGTTTTATCGCAATCTTTATTACCTTAAGAAAAAAGGCATAAAGCAATGACTCTGCCTAATTCCAAGTTGGGAAAAGCCTTTGCTTACTCTTTGAATCATGAAGAAACATTCAAACATGTTTTATTAAATGGCCGACTGGTTTTATCCAACAATTTAGCTGAGCGTGCAATCAAATCGCTGGTTATCGGCCGCAAGAACTGGTTATTCTCTCAGAGTTTTAACGGAGCCAAATTTTCAGCTATCATTCTTAGTTTGATTGAAACTGCAAAACGCAATGATTTAGATCCAGAAAAATATCTAAAATATTTGCTCTATAAATTACCCAATGAATCAACTCTGACAGACAAAGCAAGTGCAGGCAAGCTGCAGATAAATTTTGAATATAATTAACCCCATCTTAGCACAAGCCAAGGTGGGGTTTTAAGATACTTCAGTTTTTTACGCTTACAATCAAACTTTTTCAGAAATATAAATTTCTTGAACATAAAACAAAAAACAATGCGATGTGCATTGTCTTTCAATAAGGTTATAAATTATGATCTTTTGAGGAAATAATATTGAGGAATAATTTTAAAAGTTGATTTGCTTACCGTTAACCAAAACTCGGTAAGTTAAATCTTGTAAGTTAGCAGTTAATTCCGCTTTATGATTTTGTTCTTTATTGATTCGAACAATATGGATTTCATTTTCATTAGGGGTAGAGATATCAATAGAACCATTTAAGTCAAATGCAGGTTCATTGTTTCTAAAAGTAAAGAGTTTCAACAAAGAGGCAACAACAGGTCGCTGAATTTCTTGTTCAACTTCAGCTTTGCTGTAATAATGACGATTAATATTTCTCCCCTCTTTAGTTTCTTCAAGGAGCTTAATATCATTCTTGCCAGCTAACATCCCAACATAGTAGACCTGCGGAATCCCAGGAGCAAAGACCTGCAATAATCTTGCCATGAAGTATCTTTTATCGTCATCGCCCAAAGCTGAATAAAAAGTAGTATTAATTTGATAAATATCCAGATTATGATATTCAGCACTTGAATACTTTTTCTTAACATTAGCACCAACTTTATAAAGTTCTTGGCTGGTGTAATCGATCTCTTCTGGAGAAAGAATATCACGCGCATCAACTACGCCAATACCATCATGAGTATCCAAGGTAGTGAATTGCTTCATTGGACATTTCTTTAGCCAAGCTGCCAAACGATTGGATTTACCTGAATAAAGCGAATACAGAGTAACCATTGGTAGAGCAAAGTCGTAGATAAAGTAGTCATGTTTTGAAATCTTGAACGGCATAGAATAATGCTCATGGATTTCTGGCAAAATCGTTGCTCCTTCATCAGCAATATCATCCTGTACCTGCTTAAGCAAATTCCAGATTTCTGGTTCTACAAAGAAGTCATTAGTATCTAGTTTTTTCACAGCATAAGCAAAAGCATCCAAACGAATGATATCTGCTCCGCGCTTAATTAGGCTAACCAACGTGTCCTTAATAAACTTTTGCGTAACCTTTTTGCGCACATCTAAATCGATTTGCTCAGGACCAAAAGTATTCCAAAGTTTCTCCTTGCTCCCATCCGCAAAAGTAATCTCTTGATATGGAGCACGATCTTTACGCTTATAGATTAGGTCCACATCTTCTTTAGTTGGACGACCTTTTGGCCAAAACTTATCCCAACTTAAGAACATATCTGCATATGGACTTTTGTCCTTATTCTTTTGAAAATCTTCGTAATACTTAGAATGCCTAGAAATATGATTGATCATAAAATCAAACATCAGGTAGTATTTTTCGCCCAACTTTTCAACATCTGACCAATTACCAAATTTAGGATCAACTGTCGTGTAATCAGTTGGTGCAAAGCCGCGATCACCCGTTGAAGGAAAGAATGGCAGTAAATGAATGCCGCCAACGGCTCCTTTTAAATCATTTTCTAAGACTTCACTTAATTCCTGTAAGTTTTTACCTAAACTATCTGGATAAGTAATCAACATTACTTTATTTTTAATTGGCATCAAAACACCTCTAGTTTATTGCTTTAAAGTGGTACATATAGGCTTTAAAGTCACCATGTTCAGCGGGATCATATAAGCCCATATTCATCAGTTCATCGCCACCATAAACTTCGTGAGTAGCTTGATCCTCGTATTGTTTATTTGGATCAAGACCAACTAATTTCGTCTTAGTTAAATATGGTTGAGCTGAAGCCATTACTTTAACTGTGCTTAATACGACTTCATTTTGATCGGCTGAAACAGTCTCCCAAGCACACTGATTGCTAGTTTGGGCTGACTTCAAACGATAGAACTTGCCAAACTGGGTCACTTTTCTAATCTTTTTGTATGCAGCAACCTGCTTAGCCACCGCCTTACGGTCTTCCTGGCTTAACTTGGTTAAATCAAGTTCATAACCAAGATCGCCCCACATTGCTACTATGCCACGAGTATTGAATGGAGTAATTCGACCGTTTTGTTCATTAGGACTAACTGATACGTGTGAAGTCATCATTGATTGCGGATAAACCAAACTCGTACCATATTGAATGGTTAAACGATCAATGGCATCACTATCATCACTAGCCCAAATTTGTGGATCATAGTAAGCCATACCGGCATCAAAACGACCACCGCCACCAGAACAGCCTTCAATTAAGAGGTCTGGATGGGCATCAACAATTCTTTCTAATAAGTCATAAAGACCTAGAACATAGCGATGGTAAACTTCTCCTTGTCGATTTGCTGGTAAATCTGCTTCATAGATATCAGACAAGTGACGATTCATATCCCATTTGATGTAATCAATCTTGCCTGATCCTAAAATCTTTTCCATCTGATCAAAAATATTGTCACGTACTTCTTTACGACCTAAATCAAGCAAGTACTGATTTCTTGATGGACTAGGATTTCTACCAGGGACATGCATCAAATAATCAGGATGATTCTTGTAAAGATCAGAATCATATGAAATCATTTCAGGTTCAAACCACAAACCAAATTTCAAGCCTTGCTCATGAACATAATCAGCAAAATGATCTAATCCTCTAGGGAACTTTTTTGCAAATACTTTCCAGTCACCTAATGAAGAATTGTCATCATCACGGTGACCGAACCAACCATCATCAAGAACGAACATCTCAATACCTAATTTCTTGGCATCATCAACAATGGTCTTTAATTTAGCTTCATTGAAATCAAAGTAAGTTGCTTCCCAGTTGTTCACTACAATTGGACGAACTTCATTCTTATACTTGCTACGAATAATTCGATCATGAATCAAGCTATGAAAGGCTTGACTCATTTTATTTAAACCTTGATCTGAGTAAACCATTAAGACTTCAGGAGTTTGAAATGCATCCCCTGCATTCAACTGCCAATTAAAGTTAAAGTCGTTAATTCCAACGTTTACATGAGTTTGCGCAAATTGATCTTTTTCGACTTCAAACTTATGGTTGCCAGAATATACAAAGGCAAAACCATATGCATCCCCTTGGAATTCATTTGTATCAGGATCAACTAGAGCCAAGAATGGATTCATTTGATGACTTGAAGTACCACGATGACTTGAAAAGACATGGATACCTTGATGAATCTTACTACGATCCACTCTTCGTTCATGCGCATGTGCACCAGGCAAAGTAATTGATTCAAAATTACGATCTACAAAATCGATTTGCATAGAAGCAACTTTTTCAAGATTGACCGTTTCCTTTCCTGCATTCTTCACTTTTACTGAGCGAACAATAACTGGACGATCACGATAAATAGTGTAGAGCAAATCAAAGTTCAACTCGGTTTTCTTATCTTCAAGAGTAATAATTAGAGTTTGAGCTTCACTTTTATCTTTTACCCATGAATGAGGTAATCCCTTTAAATCCGGCTTACCATCTTCAATACGATAATCTTTATAAGTTAAAAACAAAGCATTAGAGCCATCAGCTTGCCGTACTACAGCAGCTGGAGTGTGATAATCCATTTCACCAGCTGTACTATATTCTTTAGGCAAAGAATCTCTTGAAAAAGTTCTATCAAGTGATCCTGGCAAATTACCAGAGAAGCCGCGATCAAGACGTGGATAGCGTAATTGATTATGGTAATTATTCACTTTTTTGCCAAAATACAAATGGCAAAGCGTACCACCATCTTCTACTGAAAGAAGATATGAAATTTGATCATTGTGTAGATGAAAAACTTTGTTTTTTTCATCAAAAGTGATTAATTCTTGTTTCATTTAACAAATTCCTTAATTTTCAACTGCCTTTTGTGTTTCAGGATCAAAGAAGTGAGATTTATTCATTTCAAAGCCCATTCTTACTTTGGCACCAGGCTTAGTAAAGTCACGAGCGTCTACCTTTGAAACTAATTCAGTATTGCCAACCTTGCAATAAAGTTGTGTCTCAGCACCCAAAAGTTCAGAAACGATAACTTTAGCTTCAACAACTTGCTCTGGGAAGCTTTCCAAGAAAACTTCCTCTGTGTGAACGTCTTCTGGACGAATACCAAAGATTAATTCTTTGCCGTCATAGCCTTTGCCCTTTAAGACTTTAAGCTTGCCTTCTGGTACTGGAATTTCAAAATCATGATTTTCTTTATCAACAATCTTACCGTCTTTTAAAATTACATGGAAGAAATTCATCGCAGGTGAACCAATAAATCCGGCAACAAAGACATTAGCTGGTTTGTTGTAAACTTCCATTGGCGTACCAACTTGTTGTTGAATACCATCCTTAATTATGACAATTCTATCAGCCAAAGTCATAGCTTCGGTCTGATCGTGAGTTACATAAATAGTAGTAGTCTTTAATTGTTGGTGCAATTTGGCAATTTCAGCACGCATGGTAACACGCAGCTTAGCATCCAAGTTAGAAAGGGGCTCGTCCATTAAGAAAATAGGTGCATCCCGGACAATTGCACGACCTAAGGCAACACGCTGACGTTGACCACCAGACAAGGCAGCTGGCTTACGTTTTAAGTATTCCTTCAAGCCCAAAATTTCGGCAGCTCTTTGAACTTTTTTATCAATTTCTTCTTTAGAAACTTTTCTTAGCTTTAAACCAAAAGCCATATTGTCATAAACCGTCATGTGCGGATACAAAGCATAGTTCTGGAAAACCATGGCAATGTCACGATTCTTAGGGGCAACGTCGTTCATCACTTTGCCACCGATCTTCAAGGTGCCTTTTGAAATATCCTCAAGTCCAGCGATCATTCTCAAAGTGGTTGACTTACCACAACCAGAAGGTCCCACGAAAACGATGAATTCATCATCTTTGATATGTAAATTGAAGTCCGTTACTGAATACTTGTCATTGCCATCATACTTTTTATATACGTGATCTAAATCTACCTTAACCATTGTTAAAAACCTCGTCTCTCTTTTTTATTTAACTGCGCCGTTACTCATACCAGCAATAATGTTCTTTTGGAAAATTAAGTAAACAATTGTAATTGTGATAATACCTACTACATATGATGCAAAACTTGGACCATAATCATTGAAGTATTGACCAGTGTAGTTGTATTGGAACAAAGGCAATGTCCACATCTTGGAGTCTTTGTTTAAAATTAACAATGGAAGCATGAAGTCGTTCCAGAACCACATTGCGTTGATAATTAAAGTAGTGGCATGCATTGGTTTTAACAATGGGAAGATGATCTTGAAGTAAGCGGTAATCTTGTTAGCCCCATCGATTTCAGCGGCTTCGTCCAAACTTTCAGGAACGCTTTGTTTAATGTAACTGACATAGAGGAATAATGTTTGTGGCACAGCATAAGTCAAGTAAAGAATGATTAACCCCCACATATTGGCTATGCCAAGTTTACTCATCATAACTGTAATTGGAATCATGATTACTTGGAATGGAACGAAGATACCGATGATTAACAAAATATACATCCAATTAAAGGCGGTATGCTTTGACATGTTACGTGCAATTGAGTAGGCAGCCATTGGAACAAAGATCATGACCAACACAATTGACAAAACAGTAATGACAATTGAGTTCCAGAAGTAACCCATTACCCCATCAGCAAACAATCTTTGGAAGTTAGCTGTGGTCCATGGATTTGGCCAAGCAAAGAAATGATTCATAATTTGCTTAGTCGTCTTGAATGAGCTTAAAAATGTGTAAAGCAGTGGAATGAGGATTAAAATCCCGCCGACTACTAATAAGGCATAATCCCAAAACTTCTTTGTTTTATTTTCTTTATCCATTTTGATACTCCCTTTTAATCAACGGCATACTTGTTTGAAATCTTAATTTGAATAAATGAAACAATTGCAATTAAGATGAACAAAACAATCGCAATGGCGTTCGCATAACCAAATGAGTTGTTGTTAAATGCGTAGTTATAAACTAACAAACCTAGTGAAGTAGTTGAGTTGTTTGGACCACCGGCAGTCATGGCAAAGATTTGGTCAAAAGCAGTCAAACCAGATTTCAAGGCTAAGATAAAGACCATTGAAATACTTGGAAGCATATATGGCAATTCAATGTTCCAAAAGATTTGACGATTATTAGCACCATCCATCTCGGCAGCTTCTTTAATTTCATCTGGAATACTTTGTAACCCGGCTAAGAAAATAATGATTGGCATCGCTACGCCTTGCCATAAGAGGACGAAGATCGTTGCAATTACCGCACCAGTATTAGTACCAAGTAAACTAGTTTGTAACCATTCAATATGAAGTGCGTTACCAATTGCTGGTAAACCATAGTTGAAAACTTGTTTAAAGATCAAGGCAACTGTCAAACCAGACAAAACTGCTGGGAAGAAGAACCAAGCTCTAAAGAAAGTCTGACCTTTAATCTTGGAGTTCAAAGCCCGAGCTACCAAAATACCGATTACAATTTCACCGATGATCAAGCAAATGGTTAAAATCGCGGTAAAACCAATTGATTTAGCAAAGTTTTGATCCATAAATAGCAACTTATAGTTGTTAATGCCGACAAATTTGTAGTTATAAGTTAAACCAGTCCAATTAGTGAAGCTGTAGAATGCACCTTGTACTAATGGAAAGTAGAAGAAAATTGCTTGTAAAATCAATGGGACGATTAAAAACAGCCAGCCCCAGTGTTTTTCAATAAAACTTTTTGATTTCATTTCTTAAATCCCCCTAGTTAGAAGCCTTCATTGGGTTAAAGAAGGTATTCATATCATTAACCATTTGCTGCTTATTACCAGTCATGAGGTAACTAGCCGTTAAGTTGAAGAAGTCATTTTCACTAGTCCAATCTTGTGCCAGCCATACCATGTCATGCTTGGTGAAGGCTAAGGTAGATAAACCGCCAAGTTGAGAGTCAATCCCCTTTTGCTTTACGCCTTTAACGGCTACTGGACTTCCGTCAACGTTGTAGTACTTTTGCATAGCTGCTGGAGTTGTCATGTAAGCCACAAACTTTTCGGCAGCTTTCTTATGTTTACTCTTAGATGAAATCGATAAGGCCAAGTCGCCTGAACCAACAGTCATTTCGTGTCCAGCTTTAGCTGCTGGAAAGGCAAAGGTTCTAACTTCAAATTTAGGCTTTTGTTGGTTGATCATAGGTAATGCCCAGGAACCATTTGGCATGATCAAGCTCTTGCCATTGGCAAATGAAACAACTGCGTCATTGTAACTAGCCCCACGCCAATTTTGTTGGGCGTTTTCACGTAATAAGTTCAATCTATTAAAATCTTTTTGAATATAAGGATTGCTTACCTTAATACTGTTAGGTGCTGAGAATCTTAACAATTTGTTGGCTTGCTTGGCACCACCAGTAACAGTTGCTAGTGACAATTGGTGATAACCATTCAATGTCCAAGGTTCGGTACCAGCTATGGCAAATGGTGCCTTGCCACTTGCCTTAATTTTCTTAACGGTCTGTTCAAATTCGCCCCAAGTCTTTGGTGGCTTAATGCCTAACTTCTTAAAGGCAGTTGCGTTATAGAAGAAGCCATAAACATTAGCACTAAGTGGTGCATTGTAGATCTTGCCGTTAATCTTGAATGAATCAGCGTAGTGATTCTTGATATTTTTGATATATGGTGCATGAGTCATATCTTCAAAGTATCCAGCTTTGGCCCATTCTTGGAAATCGATGTTTTGCGGATAAATATTGATGACATCTGGAACGTCTCCTGACAGCATTCTAGTCTTCAAAACTGTCCCCGCATTTGGTACATCAACTTCTTTAACATGAATGTCCGGATTCTTCTTTTCAAAATCCTTAATGATCTCCTTTAAGGTGCCTGACATTTCCTTCTTTTGGTTGAAGTACTCAATTGTTACCTTTTTACTAGACTTTTGATTTGAATTTTGACCACAAGCGGTTAAGCTCAAGCCAATCATCGTAATTAGTCCCGTTAAGGCTATCCTCTTTAGCCATTTTTTCATAATTTTTCACTCCTCATAAATTATGCCTCACTATTAGTAAGCGCTATCACTTATCACAACTACATCATACTCTTACATAATTATTTTTCAATAGTTTACATAAATTTACACATATATTATTTTAGAATATGCTATACTTACTGATAGAAAGTGTGTAGGATTTACAGATAAAGGTGTAAAACATGGCAGTAACTATTAAAGAAATAGCTAAAAAAGCCGGCGTTTCTATTGCCACCGTTTCGCGATATCTTAATCAGAATGGTTACGTTGGCATTGATTCGGCTTTAAAAATAAAGGAAGCTATCAAAAAACTGGGTTATAAACCCAAGAATGCAATTTCCGCTAAAACAGAATTAAACTTAATTGAAATCAATTTTTCGCAAATCAATAATCCTTTCTATTCAGAACTGTATGAATACTTGGCTACTATTTTGCAGGATAAAGGTTATGATTGCATTTTGTATTTAGATCATTATCAAGAGCAAGATATGCAGTATTATTTGGATAAATATAAGCAAAAAAAGATCGTAGGCTTACTTACCAGCTCGCCAATTCAGATTTCAAATAAGAGTGGCAAGCTTAATCTACCGGTGGTTAGTTTTGACCGGGTAATTAGTCCGCAGATCCCTACTGTGCAGTCGAATAACTATGATGCGGGGATGCAAATTGCACAGTCGGTTTTAAAGCAAAAAAAGAAGAAAGTAATCATTATTGCTGGTTCCAAAGAAGACTATTATCCAATCAGTGATCGTATCAAAGGGATGATGTGTGTGTTTAATACCTTTGACGTTAAATTTGATTTACGCTCAATTAGCGCCCGTGAATCAATTATCGCAAAAAAAATCGCTATCCTTCAATTTTTGAAAGATAACGATTACGATGCGATTTGTTGTACGGATGACATTACGGCTTTATTGGCTAAAGAATGCAACGATTATTTAAATAAAAAATCGTTAATTACAGGATTTGACGGCACACAATTGATTCAGAACCTATTCCCACATTTAATTAGTGCGCGGCAACGGACTAAAGAGATTGCGAAATTAATGGTTGATTTGCTTTTACGGCAAATTAATGATCCAGCGGTATCATTGGAGAGTGTTTATACTTTGCCCGTTAGCTTGATTAATCAGGATTAAAAAAACAGGATTGCCCATTTTGGGAACAATCTTGTTTTTTAATATTTTAAAAAATTACAAAAAGAAGAGCAGATTTTCTAAAATAAGAATTCTACTCTTCATTAATTTTTATCACTAATTATTATTTTTTCTTTGCAACTAAAGTCATCACTTGATCTTCAGTCTTGACCTCAGAGCCAACATCAGCTGTTAGCTTAAATTGTTCAAAGTCCTTCGAATTGGTTACCACGACGATCACAATATCATCTAATCCCGCCTTCTTAATCGTTGGGTCCTAGAATTCGATTAACTCATCGCCCTTTTTAACTTTTTGACCCTGTTCAACATAAGATACAAAGCCTGTACCCTTTAATTTAACAGTGCCAATACCAATATGGATCAACAAGGCAACACCGTTGTCGCCAACTAAACCTACAGCATGGCGAGTCGTAAAGACTCGCCTTACTGTCGCGTCAAATGGCGCCAGCACACGACCATCTTCAGGCTTAATGGCAAAGCCTTGACCAACCGCGCCTGATGAGAAGGTATCATCCTTTACATCATGTAACTTAATCAGCTTACCAGTATTGGTGAAACTACGTTAATTTCATTGCTTACTGGAGTTGCATTTTTAATTTTCTTGCCCCAGGTCTTTTCCAATTGGTCGACGATTTCTGCATGTTTTTGTTCACTTAAGATAACTTTAGCTCTAAAGATGAAAACCGAGATCAACAACATCACTGCAGGAATACCGAATATCATTGGCTTAAAGTTGTTCTATCCAGCAGCAGTAATTGATGAAGCTGTCGCACCGGTAGTCATCCCTGCAATAATTGCAATTTGACCAACAACGCCGTTAGAGATGGCACCACCAAATTTATCAACCAAAGGTCTAACTGACAATGCCAAACTTTCATCGCGGTGACCTAATTTCAACTAACCATATTCAACTGAATCAGTAATGACCATTAAGACGATCAAGAAGACCATCTGTTGTGGAAACCCAAACAATGAAGCGGCAATTAAAACTAATGGCAAATGCTACCAGCGAAGGCAAACAAGCCTAAACCAGCCAGCATCATAATCAAACAGCATGAGAATAATGCCTTACGAGTTAACTTCCTTGAAAATGCGGGGAACAAAGCTGTTGAGATAATACCCGAGAAGATGTTAATAGTCGAGAAAATTGAGAAGGCTTTTGGCATCCCCATAATATAAGTGAAGTAATAAACTTCAAGCGAGTTAGTAATATAAATGGCAATACAGTAGAACAGGTAGGCACCAGCCACACACATTAACTGGTCATTAACAGATAAGGCTTTGAAGATGGCAATAATCCCTTTAGTATCCTTCTTATTTTCACGGAGCAGACTATGATTTTCACGAGTGAAAATACCTACTCCCCATGCAGTAAGAAATGCGGCTCCACAGACAATCAGTGCAAAAATAAACCAGCCACGATCATCACCAGTACTGGTTGCCTTAGCTGAAAAGAAGATAACCGCTGGCATAACTAATACGCCAACTATCCCCCTGACCAATAGTTGACCCAACTCTGGCATAAGTAGCAGTCTTTTCGCGTTCACGCGAACTAGTCGACAGCGACGGTACCACCAATTACAACGCATGGTCTAAAGTGTCCCCAACGAGTTTTGGTTCGGTCAATCGCATTACCGATAAATGAGTCGATAAATAATTCAGCGATTCTCAAAATCATGATCGTCATGGTTATAATACTGATCATCTTTGCATCCGTGGCAGCGTTGCCTGTATTAAACAAGTGCGACGTAATAAACATGATCAAATAGCCTGACAATAATGCAAAGAACGCATCATTACCAAACGCACCTAAACTATAGGCTATCCTAGCGATGGGTGACATTGTTTTATTTTCGTCTTTTTTCATGGTGATACTACTTCTTATCTATCTTTATTCAAATTTCCAACTTACATTCCGCTTGAATTCTTCATTTGGTAATAACGTAATGCGCCCCAAATCATTGCCTTCAGCCGGTGGGATTTGTGCTTCAAAAGTAATTCCCGCATATTGGCCGAAATCAGAGGTATATTTTCCAGTATGATCAAAACCATTTCCAGTATAAATAATCAATGATGGTGCATCAGTATTCACGATCACCTTATGATCTGCAGAACTTAACACTGCACCAGGTTGATTACCATTTAAAATAAATGGATGATCCATGCCTCCTCTGTCTTTGATTTGAGGATCGTCAGCTTCCAAAGCATCCCCTACACGCTTAGTCTTTCTAAAATCAAAAGCAGTGCCAGCAACTTCTTCCATTCCACGATCAGGCATTCCAGAGTGATCAACTGGCAAATAATAATCAGCATTCATTTTTAGCTTAAGATCTTTGATATTATCTTTTTCACCCAAGGTAAAGTAAACATGATTTACCGGATTAAAAATAGTTAATTGGTCACTCACCGCATTAATTGAATAATGCAAAGTATCATCATTGTCCAATTCATATTTGACATGAATCTTTAAATTGCCTGGATAATCATTATGACCATCTGGATCAAATAACGTTAAATCTACTCGTGCACTGTTTTCATCACAAGAAGGTTCAAAATCCCATACTTCAGTATCTGTACCAATTCCGCCATGAATGTGATTCTCACCTTCGTTGATTGGCAATTGATGAATTTCAAGACCATGTCTCCATTGACCTTTTCTGACTCTACCGGCAATTCGGCCAACTGTACCACCTAAATAATTTCTTTCTTGAGAATAATCAGCTGGTGAATTTAATGACAAAATCATATTCTTGTCGTTAAGCAAAACTTTTTCTAGCGTTGCACCATAGTTAAGTACCTTAACAACCATGCCGTTGTCATTTTTTAAACTAATTTCACAAAGATCATTGCCATCTTTTCGACCATATTTATTAAAACTTGTTTTCATGTTCTCGCCTTTTCTTTTTTGTATTCGCTTTCATTAATATTATAAAGTATTTCTTATCAATAACATATGCGTTACCGGTAACAAAAAGCGAGACCCTCAAGATCTCGCTTCAATTACTTTACTTAATCTTTTTGGTTAAAGCTGTAATAAATTTATCCCAGCCTTCATCACCGTCTGCATCATTCTTAAACACGCCAGCATCTTGAAGAACTTGTTCAAATACTTCGACAAGTGATTGCTGCATTACTTGATCAACATTGTCCCAGCTAATTTCGTTTTCAGCCTTAACTTGATCAGCCCATTCTTTATGACTAGCAGCCATATTGTTATCTTCACCCAGCCAGTATTTCTTTACTTCTTCAAGTTCACTCTTAAGACGTCCTGGCAAAATAGCACGACCCATTACTTCAATTAAGCCGATGTTTTCCTTCTTAATGTGCCATAACTTTTCGTGTGGGTGGAAAATGCCCAAAGGATATTGACCACTAGTATTGTTATCACGCAAAACTAGATCGAGCACGAAGTTCTTACCTTCACGGTGCATGATTGGCGTTACCGTGTGGTGACGAGTCTTACCATCGTAAGCTTTAATGCTGCGTGCAGTGTCTGAATAGTTATCCCAGAATTTGATAATCTTTGCACCAAGGTCAATTAAGTCAAATGAATTTTCACTAGTTAAACGCAAGTCGCTCATTGGCCAGTCAACGATCCCAGCCATTACAGTTGGATATGAATCAAAGACAATGGTCTTCTTGATGCCCGCCTTCATCATTGGGAAGGTATGACGACCACCTTGATAGTGCTCATGAGCTAACATTGAGCCACCAACAATTGGTAAATCAGCATTTGAACCAACAAAGTAATGTGGGAAAGTCTTTTCAATTTCAACTAAGTTAATCAAAGTCTGCTGGTTAATAACCATGGGAATATGCTTTTGATCCAAGAAAATACAATGCTCATTGAAGTAAGCATATGGTGAATATTGGAAACCCCATGGACGACCAGCAATATTCATGCGAATAATTCTCAAATTAGAACGAGCATTTTTACCATAGCCACCTAAGTAGCCTTCGTTTTCAAGGCAAAGAGCACATTGTGGGTATTTTTTGCCAGTTGAATGAGCCGCTGCTGCAATAGCCTTTGGATCTTTTTCTGGCTTGGACAAATTAATCGTAATTTCAAGGCCATGTCCTTTTGAACTAGTTCCTAAAAAGACAACATTTCTGGCAATAGCTTCTTTTTTAACGTAATTGTTGTTTACACAAAGCTTATAAAACCAATCAGTTGCTTTTTCAGAAGATTTTTCCATTTTTTGCCAAAAGATACTATTAGTCTCAGATGGAGTTGGGGTTGCTAAATCATACAGTTGATCATTCAGCACCTCACGTGAAGTTACATCATCTGGTATTTTTTTATTCTTCACAGCCATATCTACTAATTGTTTAACAGCTGCTTGATCATTTTCTTCTTCATCATGATCACCAACCAGACCACGAATTTTATTAATTACATAAACACGATCAAGCGGCTTATAAGCACCACTACTAATTACTTTATCCGCAAACTTTTCAATAACCTTCATAACTTACCCTTCCATAAAAATTATATTCTCTTAGTACCATCAACGATTTCTGCATCATAGAAGCTGGCATCGTAACCAATCTTGTCACGGTAGATATCACCAACATGCTTCTTGAAGTTCTCTGCTTCACTCTTTTTAACAATGGCAATTGCACTACCACCGAAGCCGCCACCGATCATTCTGGCACCCAATACACCAGGTTGCTTCCATGAAGCTTCAGCCAACGTATCAAGTTCCTTACCAGTTACTTCATAATCATAATGAAGTGAAACGTGTGAAGCATTGATCAAGCGACCCAACTTCTCTAAGTCGCCATCTTTCATCGCCTTAGTTGCCCGCAAAGTTCTTTGGTTTTCACTAACGGCATGACGAGCACGCTTTAGCTCTGTCTCATTATCAATAAGGTAAGAATATTCATCGAAAGTGTCGTTATCTAACTCACCTAGAGCCTTAATATCAAGCTTTTGTTGTAATTTCTTAACTGCATCATGACATTCGCGAACACGGTCATTATATGCAGAATCAGCTAAAGTATGTGGCTTGTTAGTGGCCATGATAATAATTTCATATTCGCCTAAAGCAAGTGGCATGTATTCATATTTTAAAGTATTGCAATCGAGGAAAATGGCACTATCTTTTTTGCCCATAATGCAGGCAAATTGATCCATAATACCTGAGTTCAAGCCTACAAATTCATTTTCGGTTCTTTGACCCATCTTAGCTAATACAATCCGATCAACATCTAAGTTGAATTCATCTTTTAAGATAATCCCCATCAACATTTCGATGGCAGCACTTGATGATAAGCCTGAGCCTGATGGTAAGTTGGCTTTAATATACAGGTTAAAGCCATGATTGATGTTGTCGTATTTTTCACGTAAGTAAGTGATCATGCCTTTAAAGTAGTTAGCCCAGAAACGATCGTCTTTCTCTACAGTGGTATCATCAATATCAAATTCGACGATATCACCATCAACGTTGCCTGAGAAAAGACGTACTTTCTTGTCTTCTCTTGGACCATAAACGCCATAAACACCTAAGCTAATTGCGGCTGGGAAAACATGCCCACCATTATAGTCGGTGTGTTCACCAATAACATTAATTCTACCTGGTGAGAAGAATACATCTTGTCCCTTTTCACCAAAAGTTTTTTCGTATTCAGTAAGTAATTCTTCTTTATTCATTGTTTGTACCTCAAATTTGTTCTGTAATCGTTTTCAGCTACTAGTATATCTCTTTCACTTCTTTTAGTAAATAGTTTACTAGAACAAATAAAATATTTAATTGTGTAAACTAAAAAAGCCAGACGTTTGTCTGCAAAAAAATAGCCTTAGCTCACACTAAGACCATTTTGCTTATTAAAATTTTCTTTCACCATGTTGGTAAACTTGTTTATCAGCTTGTTCAACTGCAGATACGTCTTTTAACGGATTATCTTTCAGCACTAAGAAATCTGCATACTTTCCTACTTCTAAAGAACCGTAATCTTGATCAATCTTAAGCAATTCCGCAGATCCTAAACCAGCCGCGCGAAGTGCTTGATAATTGCTAGCACCAGCTTTAGTTAATTCGGTAAGTTCTTTAGCCGTATCTTTAAGTGGATTCATGAAAGTACCAGCATCAGTCCCCAAAGCTAACTTCACACCTGATTCAATAGCTTTTCCTACATTCTTATAAAGAATGCTGCAAGTCCAAATAGAACATCTGTCATGTGCTCTGTTCTGTCTCTAAAGAATCTGGTTGAGACTTTCCAACTGAAAATTACTACTAGAAGCAAAGCGAAAAAAGTTTAATATACCGTTAGAAACCAGAGCGATTAAGTTTGCTACAGTTTGCAGTCCATGTTCAAATCCACTTTGTTGCCAAGTGGCCCAAGATCCGGAAATTAAACGACCTAATTGAAGGCCTTGCTTACCGAAAATTAAACCATTCATTGGGTCTACGATAACATTTTGGATCATGATACCGAAACCGGCAATCATAGTCGTAGCTGCGACAAGTACAAATGTATCACGCAGCGTTAACAATAATCTGTTACCGGAAATTCTGATAAAACCATTTTCGAATTTCTTTAAACCCGATGGCATCGAATTACTACTCATAATTTCTCTCCCTCTTTTTGTAACCGTCTACATCTCACTTGCAAATATATGATATAACATATTTTGCTTCGCCAATATTGTTATAACAAAAAGAGAGAATTTTTATTATTCTCTCCTTTTAAATCTATAAGACAATTGCTTCTTTTATTGGAAATTTTGTTATGCGGTAGTAAGTTTCGTTCCATTCAAACGCCCGGCCACCACTCAAATATGATTTTTGCAGCCATTTAAGTAGCGGCTCCTTTTCTTCAACTTGACCTTTTACTTCGCCTTTAGCAATCAAATCCTGATCAGCATGAACTAAGGAAATTTCGCGTGTTGCCTTAGCAGGCTTAACATTAAGTTTTTGTTGGATTAATGGATATATTGAAGATTCCATCATTTCCATATTCAGGCCTTGGATTACTTTGGCAGGAATACAAATTTTTTGAAAAGCCACAAGTTGCTTATTTGTTGCCATTGCTGCTCGTTTTATTGTATAGACGATATCATATGGCTGAACATTTAAGGCTTCTGTGATTTTTGGAATTACTTGCCCTACTTCAAAATCAAGCAATTTCAATTTGTACTTTTTAAGATTGATTAATTCCAATTGATTTGAATCTACTGTAGCATGCATTAAATTACGTTCCTTTACATAAGTGCCTGCACCTTGGATTCGATAGACTAGGCCTTGGCTTTCCAACTCTTTCATAGCATTACGAACCGTGATGCGACTAACATTGTATGATCTTGCTAGATCGAATTCTTTAGGAAGTTGATCATTAGGTTGATATTCCCCTGTTTCAATCTCATGTTTTAGCTTTTCTGCGATTGCTAAATATTTAGGCGTATCTTTCATATTCTCATCTCAATTCATGATTTGTTATATCATATTTGTTCTAACATGCTTGCTTTTTTAGTGCATGTATATCATACCGTATGATTTTTATTTTGGTTTACAAAAAAAGAGATAGGTATTCAACCTATCCCTAATCTTTGTTTTTTCTTATCTATTCATAATCAACCAATTCTGAAAGTGGATATCTAGTAGTTGTAATCTCATCTTCAGCCTTTGGATCGTGCTTACCAATCGCAATTGCCATTACTGGTACGTATTGCTTAGGATCAAGTCCCATCACGGCTGCAGCCTTTTTAGCATCATAACCTGCCATCGCATTAGTGTCATAACCGTGCTCACGTGCAATCAACATAAATTGCATGGCAGCAAGCGAAGAATCAACCATCGAATCCGCAACTAACATTTCTTGTGGTGCCTTTTCATATAGTGGCATGAATGTATTTAAAGCCGCTTCCATTGCTTCCTTAGTTACTTTCTTTTCTTCATACATGCTGTGCCATAATTGACTGTATTTCTTGAAAGCCAACGTGTTACCGAAGAATAGGACTATGGCAGAGCTATTATCAACTTGCGGGAAGTTAAAAGGCATAAAGTATTGGTGCAGCTTCTCTCTACCCTCTTTTGTATCAACAACTATGAATTTCCAGGCTTGCAAATTGCATGCGGAAGGAGCAGTGATAGTTTCTTCCAGCATTTCATTCATTTCTTCATGACTAATTTTTATGGATGGATCAAATCTACGTACTGAATGTCTTTCAGTCAAAATTTTATGAAAATCATTATTTACTATACTCATTTTTTAAGCCTCCATCGTTATTTCTTATCGCTTACATCACTAGTATAAAGCATATTAGTCATAATGTCGCTCTTATATTATTGAAAAAGGCGTAAACAAAAAGGATAAATAACTCCCTTTATTATCTAGATATGTACTATAATAATATTAGATTTAGCTAATGAAAGTTAGCTATTTCGATGACTACATTTTCATCTCTTGATATAGTCACGTTTTTCCAAACATCCTAGTGCATTGGAAATAATGATGCACTTGTTCGCGTATAAAAAGACCACTGATTTATTCCGTCAGTGGTCTTTTTATTTATACTATATTCACAGTTAAGTGATATTATTACACTTTAACCATTGTTTAAGCTCTATTCTTGAAATGTCATTCACCCTCTTGCCATCCAAGACAAGCGTGTCAGGCAACAATTTTCTCAACTCTTCCACGCCACGTTCTGGGGTACTCAAAAGGAAGTTAGAAATTTCGCCTAGCTTCCTTATTTATTGATCTAAATTCGAGGAAAAGAAATAGGATTTGTTACTTGGTTAAGACTTGGACATCCCATCCTTTCATTGAACTCTTAGCTTTTTCACCAGTTAAGATGTCTTCATAATCCGCAAATTTATTTGGCAATTCTCTTTCTTCATTGCTCATGTTAAGCACGAAGTAAAGTTTCTTGCCATCTGCTGTGACACGCTTAGTTACTTCAAGCTTATGGCTGTCACAAACTAATGATTCAACTCCAGTTTCAAGCACAATGTAGTTGAATAATTGTGTCAAACCTTGGTGACCTAACTTGGTTCCAACGTACCAAGCCTTGCCTTTGCCATAATCATTTTCAGTAATCGCAGCAGTGCCAGCGTAAAACTCATCAGCGTAGCTTGCCAAAACTTTGGCCTTATTTGGATGAATCAAATCACACATTAAGCTGGTTTCGTATTCCTTGTCATCCATCTTAACTCTAACTTTTTGACCTGGAACCATTGCGTCGCTTTCTTCAACCCAGATGCCGGTGACATCTTTCAATGGACCAGGATAGCCGCCAAGGTAAACATTGTCAGTTGAATCAACCATACCTGACATGTAGGTAGTAACGAAGTGGCCGCCCTTTTCAACATAGCTGTTGATCTTTTCAGCTAAACCTGCTTTAACCATGTAAAGCACTGGTGCAACAACCAAGTCATAGTTACTAAAGTCATCATCAACACCAATAATATCGGTTGGAATGTTGCGTTCATAGAATTGACGGTAGTAGTCCAAAATTGAGTCAACATAATTCAAATCTTGAGTAATGCCATCAACATATTCGTATGACCAGAAGTTGCTCCAATCAAAGACAATTGCGACTTTAGTTTTAGTCTTTGAACCTAAGATTGTTGGACCAGCCTCCTTTAATTTTTGACCCAAATCAGCCAATTCACGGAAGGCTCTAGTATCGGTTCTTTGTGAATGAGCAATAATTGCACTGTGGAATTTTTCGGAACCACCCACTGCTTGCTTTAATTGGAAGAACTGAACAGTGTCAGCACCGTGAGCAACAGCTTGCAATTCAGTTGCGGCCATTTGACCTGGACGCTTTAGTGGACTGTAAGATTGCCAGTTAACTTGTGAAGGTGCAGATTCCATTAACATAAATGGTTGATGCTTAAGGCTTCTCATTAAGTCATACAAGAATGCTGGCTTATAAGCAGGTGCGTCGTAAGTTGGATAACTATCATAGGAAATAATATCTTGATCCTGGGCCCACTTTTGATAGTCAATCATCTTGTTTGGCAAACTGTGGAAGTTAGTAGTTACAGGCGTTTCAGGATCGTACTTCTTGATAACTGCCTTTTCCATCTTGAAGAGGTTTTGCAAACTTTCGGATTGAAAGCGCAAGTAGTCGATTGAAAGGCCAGCAACAATGGTTTCGCTACTTTCTGGACCCCATGCATCCCCCAACTCGTTTGGAACAACAATTTCATCCCAGTCATAAATCGTGTGACTCCAAACATTCATGTTCCAAGCCTTGTTGAGCGCACCCAAGGTCTTGTATTTGTTTCTCAACCAGTCACGGAAGGCGTTTTGACAATTTCCACAGTAGCAGTTGCCACCGTATTCATTGTTCACGTGCCAAACTACGATATGCGGATTGTCAGCGTAGTGCTGGGCCAATTTTTCAACTAACTCACTATCCAGTCTTTGATAATTCTTGCTGTTCGGACAGAAATTGTGCCGCTGACCAAAGACGTGACGTCTGCCTTGGTAATCAACTCTTGCGATATCCGGATACTTTTTAAACATCCAGGCTGGCATTGCGGCTGTTGCCGTACCCATCACAATATCAAAGTTTGCATCAGATAATTCTTGAACGATCTTGTCTAATTTAGAAAAGTCATAGACTCCTTCTCTAGGTTCAAGAACTGCCCAAGAGAAAATATTAATTGTAGCTGAATTTAAATCTGCCTTTTTAAAGACCTTAATGTCTTCAGGCCATGTTTCTTCTGTCCATTGATCGGGATTGTAGTCCCCACCATAAAGAAAACGTGATAATGTTTTTGTCATTTTTAAACCTCTACTTAAACTGGACTTCTACTACTTCATCACCATGTTTTACAGTAGAACCTGCTTTAATTGGACTAGCTTTTTTAATTCTACCTGGTTGAGTGTAGAAGGTAATGATCGTATCCTTGTAGCCATTCTTAAGAGCCAAATCACGATCAAATTCTAGTAATAAGTTGCCCTTCTTGACTTCTTGTCCATCATCATAATACGTTTCAAAGCCTTCACCACGCAAGTTTACTGTTCCAAGACCAACGTGGACGACTACTTGCAAGCCATTATCTGAGTCAATCTCAAAGGCGTGTTTTGTACCAAAGGTAAATCTAATCTTACCATCGAATGGTGCATAGATCTTGCCGGCACTTGGTTTGATTGCGAATCCCTTTCCTGGGAATGGCTTACCATCTTCGTCGACGACGGAGGACATTTGCATCAATTCACCATCGGCTGGTGCGTAAATCTTTTGCTGTCTAGGTTTTGCTTTAGTTGAATCGTCTTTTTCGATTTCACCTTCAGCAAGCTTAGTCTTCAATTCTTCAACAACTTCGGCGTGTTTCTTTTCGGTCAAAGTTACTTTGCTTAAGAACACGATGATTGAAATCACAGCTAAGATTAAAGGAATATATAAGGCCATTGTATTAAAAATGCTGATATCATGTGCTGTCATGTCGGCAGCAGTTGCGGCACCTGTCATACCAGCTGCAATAGCTACATATCCAACCAAAGCATTAGAAACAGCACCAGTGAATTTATCGATCATTGGACGAACTGCCAAAACGACGGCCTCGTTTCTTTGACCACTCTTAAGCTGACCATATTCAATCGCATCAGTTAAGGTCAAAACAGTTACTAATTGAGCAAAGTTGATGTTGAATAAAACCAACCCTAAGTCCATTAACACAACATTATCACGGCAGAAAATGAATAAAAGATAAGCACAGATCATGCAAGTTTGACCTGCAACAAACAACCATTTTCTTGGAATGTACTTATTTAAAACTGGGAATAATGGACTGACACAGAACCCTACAATCGTTGCAGCAAGCCCTACAACCCAGAATTCGCCTGGTTTACCAATGACAAACTTGTACAGGTAGAACAAAACCCCGTTAGTAATAGTGTTAGCAAGTGAAAAGACTAAGTAGGCTAAACTCGGCCAAAGAATTTGATCGTTATGGAAAATAGCACTGAAGACTTGAGGCAAAGTAGTTTTCTGCTTGGCTGAATTTCTAATCAAATTGTGCTTTTCTTTAGTACCTAAGCAAACAATAATGGCACAAACAATTGCTAAAGCTGAAATTACGGCCGCAAAGGCAAGCCAACCTGGTGCGCCTTCTTCATGTTTACCAGTAACTGCATAAGTTACCCCAGTTACTAAAGGAACAACGATAATTGCTAAACCGTTCCAACCAATAGCACCTGAAAAGGCACCCAATGAAGTATAAATACCACGCTCATGTGAATCTTCACTTAAAGCCGGAACCATACCCCAATATGAAACATCGGATAATGAATAGAAGATATCAAAACCGATGTAGATAATTACGAATAAGATAGCGAAAAGAATCCAATTGCTTTGCGCTAAGCCAAAGATTCCAGTAAATAAAATTAATAATAATACTGCACTAACTACAGTACCCAAGAAAATCCACGGCTTAAACTTTCCCCATCTTGTTTTGGTATTATCAACTATGTTGCCCAAGATTGGGTCAATAACCAACTCGACAATTCTAATCACTACCATTAAGCCAGTGATTAAACCAATCAATTTATCAGCTACTGATTGCTCTAACCCACTGAACATTCCGCTAGTAATAAAAATAATAAAGTATGTACTCATTACACCATAAAAAGCTGCGTGTCCTAAGTTACCCAGACAGAATGATGCATAGGAAATTATTTGTTTCCCTGAATTTTTATGACCGTTTGTCATAATGCTTCCTCCTAAATTGTTATCGTCTGTAATCGTTTACATGTCTGAGTATACGCTTAGTATCAGTTTTGGTAAATTATTTATTTAATATAACTAAATTATTTACTTAGAGTAAAAATAAAAGAGAATGCTATGCTTCAGCATTCTCTTTTCAAAATATTCAAAATAAAAAATTTTTATTTACTAAAAAATTTACTCACCTTTAGGAATAAAGCTTTTACGTACCACCAAGTTAGTGTTCATATTCACATCAATATGCGCACGATCAGGTTGAATAATTAAATTGGTCAGCATAGTTAAAGCTAAATCAATCATTTCCTGCTGGTTGATGTTGTAAGAAGAAAGTGGTGGTGATACGTACTTCACTACATTACTGTTATTGATACTCAAGATTGCGGTATCTTTTGGTACGTTAATATTTTCTTCGTTAAAGGCCTGTAAAACACCGACTGCTAATGTATCAGAAGCAATTAAAAATGCATCTGGTAAATTGTTCTTGCACTTCTTTATTACTTCTTTGCCAAGCTTATAACCATTTTCAACGCTGAATGGTCCTGAAACGAACATGTTGCTGTCATCTTTTCCGCGAACCTTCATATATTCCGCAAAGGCAACGGAACGTGGATCATTTTCTTGAATATGATCATGCTTAGGGCCAACACCACCAATAAAACCAATCGATTTATAGCCGTTTTTAATAAACAAATCAATAGCATTCTTAACTGTTAAAGTTAAGTTAGGTCTAATTGAATCAAACAATTCGGGAGCTGGATTAGTATCAACAAACACCCCATTTGGTAAAACTCCGTGCAATTTTACCAACTCAGCATTTTCGATTGGCGCTGCTCCTACTCCAATAAAACCTTGGAACAATGAGGCATTTTCAATTAAGTCAGCCGCATTATAAAAGGTCTTCATCTTCATTGATTCTTGCTTAACGGTTTCTACCAAGACTTGCTTTAAAGAAGTAAAATACTCATCTTGCAACTGTTCTTTATGGTTAGTGCGGTAAAGAAGCGCAATTGTAGGCTTAATTTCCTTTTCTTGGTGGTCTTTCCAATAACCAAGCTTATTAGCAATTTCTAAAATTTTATTTTTGGTATCTGCAGTAATCGATAAGTTAGGATCATTATTGAGCAACCGCGAAACAGTCGCAGAAGAATACCCCGACTTTTGTGCAATTTCTTTAATAGTTGTCATAATTATTTCTTTCCCATTTACTAATATTCCTGTCTTTATTATACAAAATATTTACTTAATTCCAATAAAGATCAATTTTATTCAAAAATATTTTTCTCGAGATTTGCCAATTAATTTATTTACTTTTAACTACTAAATTATTTATTTATTTGATAAATTATTTAATTTGGTGTTATAATAAAACCGTTTTCAAAATATATTTTTTATAGAAACTAGGTCTTATCATGAAAGCAAATATCAAATGGCTTGATGATCCTGAAGTCTTCAGGGTTAATCAACTGCCAGCTCACAGTGATCATCCCTTTTACAAAGATTACCGTGAATGGCAAAACCACAGCAGCAGTTTTAAACAAAGCCTCAACGGTGCCTGGCAGTTTCATTTTTCAAAAGATCCTCAAAGCCGGCCCATTGATTTTTACAAACGCAGCTTTGACTCATCTTCCTTTGACACCATCCCCGTTCCTAGTGAAATTGAATTAAACGGCTACGCCCAAAATCAATACACTAACATTCTGTATCCCTGGGAAGGCAAAATCTATCGTAAACCTGCCTACACCCTAGGGCGCGGCATCAAGGATGGCGATTTTAGTCAAGGAAAAGACAACACAGTCGGTTCATATCTTAAACACTTTGACTTAAATCCTGCTTTAGCCGGCCATGACATCCATATTCAATTCGAAGGCGTTGAACGGGCCATGTATGTCTATCTCAACGGTCACTTCATCGGTTACGCCGAAGATAGTTTCACACCTTCCGAATTCGATCTTACACCTTACATTCAAGCAAAAGACAACATCTTAGCTGTCGAAGTCTTCAAACACAGCACTGCTTCCTGGCTAGAAGATCAAGATATGTTTAGATTCTCCGGTATTTTTCGTTCAGTTGAACTCTTAGCCTTACCTCGGACTCATCTAATGGATCTAGATATCAAACCAACTGTTGTTAATGATTACCATGACGGTGTCTTCAACGCTAAATTGCACTTTATGGGTAAAACCAGTGGCAATGTCCACGTCTTAGTTGAAGACATCAATGGCAAAACTTTGCTTAATAAAAAGTTGCCACTTAAATCAACCGTTGAAATTGAAAACGAAACTTTTGCCAATGTTCACCTATGGGACAACCATGATCCATACCTTTATCAATTAATAATTGAAGTTCATGACCAAGATGGCAAATTAGCTGAACTTATTCCTTACCAATTTGGTTTTAGAAAAATTGAAATTACCAAGGATCATGTGGTTTTGCTTAACGGCAAAAGATTAATCATCAACGGCGTTAATCGTCACGAATGGGATGCTAAGCGTGGCCGCAGCATTACCCTAGCCGACATGAAGCAAGACATTGCTACCTTTAAACACAACAACATCAATGCCGTTAGAACCTGCCACTATCCAAATCAAATTCCTTGGTACTATCTCTGCGATCAAAACGGAATTTACATGATGGCGGAAAACAATTTGGAGTCCCACGGCACCTGGCAAAAGTTAGGCCAAGTTGAAGCTACTTCCAATGTACCCGGCAGCATCCCCGAATGGCGTGAAGTCGTCGTCGACCGTGCCCGCAGCAATTATGAAACCTTCAAGAATCACACTGCAATCTTATTCTGGTCACTTGGCAACGAATCATATGCCGGCAGCAACATCGCCGCTATGAACAAATTCTACAAAGATCACGATTCTTCTCGCCTCACCCACTACGAAGGCGTCTTCCATGCACCAGAATTTAAGAAAGAAATCTCAGACCTTGAAAGCTGTATGTATTTGCCACCTAAAGAGGCAGAAGAATATCTCCAAAATCCTAAAAAGCCACTTGTCGAATGTGAATACATGCACGATATGGGCAACTCCGACGGTGGCATGGGCTCTTACATCAAGCTAATTGATAAATACCCTCAGTACATGGGCGGCTTTATCTGGGACTTCATCGATCAGGCTCTGTTTGTGCATGATCCAGTCAGCGGACAGGACGTATTGCGTTACGGTGGCGACTTTGATGATCGTCACTCCGATTATGAATTCTCTGGCGACGGTTTAATGTTCGCAGACCGCACACCCAAACCAGCAATGCAGGAGGTTAGATACTACTATGGCTTACACAAATAATTTACACGTCGTTTATGGCGAAGCTAGTTTAGGGGTCAATGGTCAAGATTTCGCCTATTTATTCAGCTACGAGCGTGGTGGCCTTGAATCTTTGAAGATCAAGGACAAAGAATGGCTTTACCGCACGCCTACACCAACTTTTTGGCGGGCGACCACCGATAACGATCGCGGTAGCGGCTTTAATCAAAAAGCAGCCCAATGGCTAGGAGCTGACATGTTCACTAAATGTGTGGGTATTCGCGTTCAAGTTGACGATCACCCATTCGACGAATTGCCTGTCGCTCCAATCAATAATCAATTTAGCAATCAGGAATTTGCCCATGAAGTAAAAGTGGCTTTTGACTACGAAACTTTAACTACTCCTGCAACTAAAGTCAAAATCATTTACAATATTAATGATGCTGGTCACATGACGATTACCATGCATTATTTTGGTAAAAAAGGCTTGCCGCCTTTGCCTGTTATCGGCATGAGATTCATTATGCCAACCAAGGCTAAAAGTTTTGACTATACTGGCTTGTCTGGTGAAACCTACCCCGACAGAATGGCTGGAGCAGAACGCGGAACTTTCCACATTGACGGCTTGCCAGTTACTAAGTATCTTGTACCACAGGAAAACGGGATGCACATGCAGACTAATGAATTAGTCATCACCCGTAATTCTACGCAAAACAATGCGGACAAAGATGGCGACTTTAGTTTAAAGATTACGCAAACTAAGCAGCCATTTAACTTCAGTTTACTGCCATACACTGCAGAAGAATTAGAAAATGCTACCCACATTGAAGAGTTGCCATTGGCTCGTAGAAGCGTATTGGTAATCGCGGGAGCTGTTCGCGGCGTAGGCGGCATCGACAGCTGGGGCTCCGATGTAGAAGAGCAATACCACATCGATCCTGAGCAAGATCATGAATTCTCATTTACGCTAAATTAATTTAAATAATTTATTTTAAATTAGTAAATAATTTACTAAATAATGTGTTATAATGTAATCGGTTTAAGTAAAGACTAATAACCAATTAAAAAAGGAGTAAACATGAAAGTTTTAGTTATCGGCGGTGCCGGCTATATCGGCTCACACGCTGTTCGTGAATTAGTTAAGGAAGGCAACGATGTCGTTGTTCTTGATGCTTTGTACACCGGTCACAGAAAAGCCGTTGATCCAAAGGCCAAGTTTTACCAAGGCGATATCGAAGATACCTTCTTAGTTTCAAAGATTTTACGTGATGAAAAGATCGATGCTGTTATGCACTTTGCTGCATATTCATTGGTACCTGAATCAGTTAAGAAACCACTTAAGTACTACGACAACAACGTTGCTGGAATGATTTCACTTTTGAAAGCAATGAATGACGCCGGTACTAAGTACTTAGTCTTCTCAAGTTCAGCCGCTACCTACGGCATCCCTAAGAAGTTGCCAATCACAGAAGACACCCCACTTAACCCAATCAACCCATACGGTGAAACCAAGATGATGATGGAAAAGATCATGGCTTGGGCCGATAAGGCTGACGGCATTAAGTACACTGCTCTTCGCTACTTCAACGTTGCTGGTGCTTCAAGCGACGGTACAATCGGTGAAGACCACGCTCCAGAAACTCACCTTATTCCAAACATTTTGAAGAGTGCTATTTCTGGTGATGGCAAGTTTACCATCTTCGGTGATGACTACAACACTAAAGACGGTACTAATGTCCGTGACTACGTTCAAGTTGAAGACTTAATTGACGCTCACATCTTAGCTTTAAAGCACATGATGAAGATCAACAAGTCAGATGTCTTTAACTTGGGTACTGCTCACGGCTACTCAAACCTTGAAATTTTGGAAAGTGCTAAGAAAGTTACCGGTATCGACATCCCTTACACTATGGGACCACGTCGTGGCGGTGACCCTGACTCACTTGTTGCCGACTCAACTAAGGCAAGAACCGTTTTAGGCTGGAAGCCAAAGCACGAAAATGTCGACGATGTAATCGCAACCGCTTGGAAGTGGCACAAGAGTCACCCAAAGGGCTACGAAGACAAGTAATAAAGTAAATTAAAATAAAATCTAACCCTATCTTTTTAACTATTTCTATTTTCTATTATCCATTTACACGCTAGAAGTTCTAGCGTGTTTTTTGTTGTCAATTAGTAGCAAAAAGTGTCTGGGAAGAAACTAGATTTTTAACCTGGATATAAAAACACAGAAATTCATTATTTTTAGTGAATTCCTGTGTTTTTTGTTTTTAATATGAAAATCCGAAGGTTTTACCTTCTTCTTTTCTCTATATTTATTCAAATTCATCATCATGAACATGATACCGACATCCGTTTCGACTTTCTTTTTGCCTCTTAAATGCGTTCTGCGCATACCAAATACACTCTTCATGTGCCCGAAAATTGGCTCCACATCTGACTTGCGACAGCCATAGATGCGTTTGCCTTCTTCGCTTTGAAGAGTCTCTTTTGCTTTTTCTTTTAAATACTGCCAGTTAGGATTGTAGTGAATCTGTCTTTGTCGACCTGTTTTGGTTTTAGCCAATTGGGTCAGTTCTTCTGTTAATTGAAATTCATCGGCTTCATAGATCTTAAAGTTTCTAACCATGCCGGTAGCTCGATCTTTTCTCTGACTATAACATTTGAAGTTGAAACGGACGCCGGATTTATCTATATAATAGTTGTCTTTTTCGTTATAGTCCCAATTGGCAATCTTGGTTGGGTCTTTCTTATACTTCCGAGTTTGTTCTTTGTCGTATAAAGAGTAAGGGATTTGATAGTTCTTATCCGAATATTTCTCTTCTAGTAACGTGTAATTGTACTCGCTGCCATAGCCCGCATCAGCCACAATATTTTGAAACTTATCGAGAATTCCTCTAGACTCCATCTGCTCTAAAAACGGTTCTAATGTTCTGAAGTCAGTTGGGTTAGGGAATAGGGCAAAATCAACTACATATTGATTAGTAGTTGCCGCTTGAATATTATAGCCCGGCTTTAACTGGCCATTTCTCATATGATCTTCTTTCATATGCATGAAGGTGGCATCATGATCTGTTTTAGAATAACTATTCCGGCCAGCAAAGATCTCTTCAGCTTCTTCATACTTTTTAGCACGCGGAATAAATTATTTGCGAAGTTTATGCAAGATCTTCTTTAATCCGCGACGTTTGACTTTATTCTGCGATCCACCCGGGATAATTTTAGGTTCCTTTTCGATCTCTTCCGAAATCTTCTCGATTTCTTTTTCTGTTTCTTGAGCTAGGATCTCCAGCACTTGACTAGTTTGGACTTCTTCTTCGGCCATGGCTTTGACTACTTCTTTATTGATCAGTTCTTCATATAA
>OLRR01000327.1_pt1 | contig 39107 bp, 32 predicted proteins | sample 1671941 | NCBI WGS metagenome assembly OLRR01 (sample SAMEA3136628, study PRJEB25190) | human gut metagenome
AGTCCCTAGTGGCGTAGTCTTTATTGAAGCCGTCCAAGTTTTGGGGTGCAGTTCATCTAGAGCGCCCCTTCGGTATCAGGATTTGTTTTTGTATTCTCCAAGCAATCCTGAATTTCAAAAACTTGTGCAGGCCATTGTTGGCCGAAGCATCGGTAGCGTAGCGCTTAGGGATAAATTATCTGATTGCTTGATCGAGAGAGTTGATGATAGCGGAAGCATCGTTGAGGTTGTTTCGGAGCGAGGACGGGAAAAGCTGTTCAATATGCTCATCGGGAGAGGTGGTGATTCTTCTGAGATTGCCGACCTCAAGGAGATTGCGCTGGAAACTATACCTGATGACGCTTATTTTGGAACGATAGAATCTTACTTTTCCAGTCTTGTCAATCCGAAAAGGCGATCCCAGTCTTTTCGGCGCCTTATAAACTATTACTGGTGTGCTTTCTTTTCGGTTGCGGAGCCTCTAATACGTAAAGCGTGTGGCAGTGACCGGTTGCTGGGACAAAAGGACTCTATGAGTTTACCTTGAGCAATCTAAATAATGTCATACCGACCATCACCTCAAAACAGCTTTTTGCTCCTGAACTTGTTGGGAAAACGTATTATGGTGAATTTTGCGATTGTTTTAGCCATGTGCTCACAACCAGCTATTCCGGACTTTCGGAAGTTCTCTTTTCTGTCGAAGTGAGGGAGAACAGGTGCACTTATCTTTCTAGCGCTCTGTGGTCGTTTGAGTCTCTTGATGTCCTAACAACGAGAGACGTTCGTATCGACCCAATCGAGAACGACGAATTCGTATTTCCGTATTTGATGACTCAGGCTCCAATTAAGCCCATTGTTGATATGGTTCAAATCGAGGCATACCATGATGCGATTGCGGCTCTCCATGAAACGGATTGTCTAGTGGTCCTGGGATATTCATTTTGCGACAGCGATTACCATATCGCTTCCTTGGTTCGTGGCTACATAGAGACCCAGGGTAAATGCATGATTTATCTTGACCATAGTGGCAGTCAAACAAGAGAAAGCCTTGCCACCAAGCTCCGAGTCGGTGAAGAATATCTTTGCAATATTCATGTTGTAAAGATTAACGATAAATCCCTTTCTGCGGTGAAGGACTTTCTTCTCAGCGATGAATCGTCTCAATAGGGGGGGATTAGTTCGCAGCATTCTCTCTCTTTTTGCATTAAAGAGCGGGCAGTCGGTTAGTGGAGGGATTATCAGGGACTGGACAGTGAAAGTGGAAGTGGAAGTGTGCCATAGGTCTTCCCAGTCTCGATCTTGCCTCTATATGTTTCGCTTTTCTACGATTGCTGACATGGTTGTGCCTGGGGCGCAGTGTTTGGTGCTTTTACAATCGAAGACCTAGGTGAATTTGTCCTGTGCTTCTGCTGTTTGCCTGCCTGAAACGTATTATTGGAAACGAGTGGAGCTATTTGGACATGTTGTCTCTCGAAGAGCGGCTGTAACGGCGGCTGCTTGAACTATTGGTGACGTTCTGTATTGGTACAGGAGCGTATCAATGCTCTTTGACGTCTACGCTTTCCTGACTTTGAGATGTAGTGTAACCGCGTATTGGTTGTAATGTTTGCAGCAGGGGTGTAGGGATTTGGCGATATAGGGAATATAGTGGTTGTACGATATGAATCAGGGGTTTGAAATGAAACGTATAGCACATGGCTTAAGGCGATTCGTCTCGCTGGCGATGGGCGTGAAAGATTTTTCCGTTGTGCAAATGCGCCTATGGCGTAATGCCGTATCCCGGGATAAGGAAAAAGTTGCTGTTTTTGTGTCTTGCATTTGCGTTCTTTGCTTTTTCGTTTCTTCGGTTCCGGAATATATAAACTTTGCAAACTCGAATGGGCTTTTCTCCATGCTCTTTGTGTTATCGAATTCTCTTCTATTTGCCGCGTCAGCCGTTCTTCTTCTCGATATTTTCGATGGCCCAATCAAAAAACAGGTATTTAAGAGTGTCCCCATCAGATGGAGCGAGCTTTCGGGCAAATCCTTCCCTGTTTCGAAAGCTCGAGAATTGGCCGAATCGGTGGTTCGCAAAAGGTTCAGCTTTGCGTATCTCTGTTCTGGATTTCTTTTGTCAGCTTTTGGCGATGACAATCTTGATCCACTTGTTTATTTGTTCGAATGGGGGGATTCTTCGCTGTTTTTCATTTCTCTCGCTTTGGCGGTTGGGTATGTTGTCATGCTTCGTTTTGAGGGAAATGAAAATGGAGATATCTTGCTAGAAGGCGCAGAGAAGCATGTGTAAGTTTTTTCATCCTGCGTCGCTGAGATAGCGTGGCACAGAATGAAAGACCTCCCAGTTGAGAGATGCATAGCGCCCTTCATCAGCTAGGAGGTGCCATGTGGGAGAATGCTCCTCGGCTATACCGCTGGGTTTTCCCAATTGCGCTAGAGGAGATGGCTGGTCAGTCAGGAGAGAGTCTGTACCGGAGGAGCCTGGGGCTACGCCTCGTAGGCGGTCCAGGAAAACGTCCGCACCCCCCCCAATTGGTCTTACGGATAGTCCAATATGCTTTATTTTGTTTTGTTTGTCAAAGTGAGCCAAATGGCGAATGGTAATTCCTGAATCGCATTGATTGTGGCGGGGACGAGTCGGAACTTTTGGCAGATTGGTTCCAAGATGCATTAATCGATCTTGATGAATATGGGCGGTGTCCAGTAGTGGGCGATTTTGCCAATCGGGCGGTTGCTCTCAAAATAGGTCAAGACTTTTGAATTGCGCCATTAAGATTGCAAAATGATTGCTTAATATAACTGGTGATTTGGGGTTAAGACTGTTGGTGGCAAGTGCAAAGCACTGAAACACGATCAAATTTTGCGCTTGTGCCTTTGGATGAATCGGGGGTATTAATTTATTCATAGACGTTACACGAGGAGGCTGCTTTGGATTTATCGTTTATTTTTGATGGAATTGGGTCCACCATTGTTGGAACATTGGTGGGTTGTCTCGTGGGTTACGGGGCAGGTAGACATTCTGTGCGCCAAAAACAAAAAGCTGGCGATGAATCCATCCAGATTCAGGTAGGTTCAAAGAATGGCAAATAGCATTAAACAACGTGCTGGAAGCAATTCGACCCAAATTCAGGCTGCAACATATATAGCTTATGAGGGCATTTCGGAGGAACGTGTTAGGGAGATCGTGGACGGCTATTGCAATGAAGCCGTCGCTCGTTGTTTGTCGGAATCTCGCTACATTGCCGAGCGTCGCATTGGCGAGTTCAAGACGGAACTATTTACGCAATTCGCATCCAATCCAGAGCTGATTGCATCGCTCAGAGAGCCTTCTTGCGCGATAACGCTGCAGAAAGCAGTCACTTCAGCGACGGAAAGCGACGATGGGAACGGGAATAAAATCCTTTCTAAGCTTCTCGTCGAGCGCTTTGAGCGTCCAGAGGATAAGCATGTTGCCGTTGGGGTCAATAGGGCCATTGAGGTGGTTGGTTCACTCTCGCAAGATGAGCTTTTGGGTTTGACGCTTTTTTATGCAATTCATTATTACACGCCCAATGTTGGGGATATTTCAGAGGGGCTGGAAGCACTCGATGAGCTATTTGCAAAACTTTGTCTCGACGATTTGCCTAAGGGAAGGTTATGGATTGATGACCTTGAAATATGCGACGCGTTACGCATCAATCCGCTTTCAAGCCTTAAACCGTTGGATGAATACTACTTCGAGGTCCTGGATGGGTACACAACTAGAGGTATTGAACCTGGATCAGAAGATGAGGAAGCAGCTGTTAGGTTGCTTGGGGGCTCGTCTTTGCCGTTAGGTCTCTTGGTTGATCATGAACTGAATCCAGGATACAAGAGGTTAAATGTTCGCTCTCTTGATTTGTCTCAGGATTTGCAGAAATTTGGCAAGCTTGACACGCAGCCTTTTTCCGATAGGCAAAAAGAAGTGTTGTCTCAGGTTGCGGAATTGGGCAAAGGTGATGAGTGTAACGATTTGATCAAGGAGCACCTTCGACTTGCTATTGATTCTTTCTCTGCTTTTTCCAGGACGAGAGAATGGTGGGAGCAAATTCCTTGCGCTGCCACTATTACAGGGGTTGGTTGCGCTTTAGCTGATGCTAACGCTCGCAGGATCGACCCTTCTCTTCCTGTTCGAGAATGGTAGCTGGCACCTTCTTTTGGTTGGCGACTTTAACCTGAGAGATTTCAGGTGCTTTGTTGGTGGACGCTTTACTGGGAGTTTGCCGTTTTGATGCGTTTGGGAATGAATTTGAACGTACGAAAGCTATACAAGGCAGTCTCTTCCACCTCAAGATTATCGGATATTGCTAGGAGCTGCTTTATGTGTGTTCAATTCGAATATTGCATTTGCGATCGAGATTGTTCTTAAGATCTTAGGTGAAGAGAAAGGATCTTGGTTTCAATTGATGGACATGACCTCTGGTTCACTTGGGAAGGTTGTTCGGGAGGTTTCGAGCCGGAGTATGGCTCAGCGATACCGGATTTATTATCCGATCTTGTGGATGATCGTAATCGTATAGCCCATAGCTTTCAGATAACGTGTGAATCTGGAGAGTGGATTCTTGCAACAAAGGGAAAAGAAAATAAAGGAGGGGAACAATTTATTATCACGGAAGACTTTCTTTTTGAATTCATCAAGAAGAATGAAAAGTTAAGCTCTCTTCTTAGCGAATGCAGAGCATCTTGGGTTGTTTGATGGCCGAACGGGAAGGACTCATATTAGTTCTTCCCGTTTCTGATTTCGGATTTTCTTTTAGCTGTTAGAGGGGCGTTCCTGTAGTTTCGTCAATCCCCGATTTTCGATCGGGTGCAACTCGCTTCGTTGTCGCAGGAGGTGCTCGATAGTCGGCTCCTCGGAGCTTGTCTGTATCGTGGGCAACGTGTCAAATGCTCGTCAGCGAAGTTTATCGGTAACTAATCTCAGACCGTAAAAGGAGCGAAGGTCCGCCTGGAATATTTAATCAGTATGTCGGTCTGGGGCGTGGTTTTCCGTTTGAGGATCCTCGGGCGGGGTTTAGACTATTGGAAAACCCAAAGGTGCGGTTTCTTTATTGATTTTGTTTTGAGAACTAGATCATCTCTTGAAAAGATATTTATCGAACTCAAAAAATTCTGTTTCACGATAAGGGTGGGGTGCGGATATTTTCCTGGACTGCCTACGAGGTGTAACCCAGGCTCCTCCGGTACTCGTTCGGGCTCATCCAGCCCAGGGACTCCTTGATGCGCCCCTCGCAGTAGTGCTCCAGGTAGGCGTCCAACCGCGACATGAAGGCCTCGATGCCCGTCCCGACCAGCCGCGGTGGCGGAAAACTCGTTCTTGAGCTTCCCGAAGAGCCCCTCGCACGCCGCGTTGTCGGGGCTGCAGCCCTTCGCGACATGCTCCTGGCCAGCCCGTTCTCATCGCATAGCCGAATCCAGCTGGATTTGCTACATATTTTTAAACAGTTTTCAGAGGGACAGCCCTGCCTCCCTGAACTCGACTGGGCTCATGTAGCCCAAGGTCGAGTGGATCCTCGTGTTGTTGTAGAACCACACCCACTCGTTGACCCTCTGCCGCAGATGCTCGGTGTCGGGAAACGACTCGCGGTGGACGAGCCCCCTCTTCAGGCTGTTGTTGGCCGACTCGATCACGGCGTTGTCGTACGGGCAGCCCTTCCCCGACAGGGATTTCTCGATGCCGAAGACCTCGAGCATCTCGTCTATCGAGGCGTTGGCGAACTCGCTTCCGCGGATGCCCTTCTAAGTGTCAAGAGCAATTCACGGGTTCGTGCTGTTTCTTTATGGTGTAGTAAACCTCGCGTGCGATATAGCGCTTCAGGCATCTGATGGCCTCCATCTTGGTATGCCCCTCGGCCATCTTCTTGGCGACGTACTCCTTGGTGCGCTCGTCGGTTCTGAGCCTCCCTATGGCGATGATGCGGATCGCGGAGTTCGCCTGCCTGTCGCCGCCGCGGTTGAGCCTGTGCCGATATGTCATTCCCGACGAGACGGGGACGGACGCGACGCCGCAGAGCATGGCGAAGGACGCTTCCGACCTGAGCCTTTCGGGGTTGTCGCCGACCGTGACCATCGGCCGGGCCGCTGACTGGGCGCCAACGCACTTGAGCTGGACCAGCAGCGGGGCGGCGTCGGCCAGTATCGCGGCTATCATGTCGTCGAGCACGGAGACCTCGTCGTCCAGGTCGACGTAGCGCTTGGTGAGGCCCTTCAAGGCTATCTTGGCGGCGCCGAGCGGGGTCCTGAAGTCGGTCGAGTCCAGCCGCGTCGCGACCAGATGCCTTATCAGCCGCATGCGCGTGATGCCCTTTGTTAGGCAACTGAATTGTTCGGCCGTTAAGACGAGTTCTAGGTCGTCGATAACGCCCTTGAATTTGGTGCTGCCTGATTTGTCAATTCGGGCGCAGTAGAGACGTTCGTCGTGGGGCATCGATTTCTGAAATCTTTGATATGGCCAAAAGCGTTTTTCAAGTCTTTATGGGTGATGTGCTTGTCCTCAAAGTGCGTTTCAGCATATAAAGCCTGGAATCTTCTTGCGATTGAGAATCTGATTGATTTTGGGAGATAGTCGTAAAAGCGAAAAGCCTTATCTAGATCGAGGTTGTTCATGGTTACCCATAGAGGAGCGTTGTCGTGCTTGTTTGCGTGGTGGTCTAGATAGGACTTGTTGCGCTTCGGCTTGCTGGTTCTGCCTAAAATGCGGTTCATTTCTCCAATCAATGTCGGAATGCAATCGGGGTATTTCCCATCAGGGTTGTAGCTTCCTCTATCGAGGTACGCCTCGTTGTTGTCTTTATGCGCTGCGCAGAACTCATATGTTGTGATTGATTTAAGCGTTGCTTCGGCCAGCGTTATATAGCTGAACAGAATATTGCGCTGGCGAATCTGAATCCGCTCCGGATTCGTTGCCGCTTTGGTTTCCATTTTGACATGATGTCAGGCGGCTTGGGCTCTTCATTGCCCAAGCATTCTGTGGGATTCAAGAAGTACGTCGCCGAATTTTATTGTTTTACCGAGGGCGCTGTCTGCCCATAAATTGGGTGCGACATCGTTGCTGTAGGGTAGCGCGACATTGGGGTCCCAATGGACGGCATCAAACTTAAGTACGTGCTTGGCGGCTGAGTGGTGGCAGATTCGAGGCTGCTTGGCATAGTCGCCGACTTTATATCGGACTTACGGGCTATCGTGCCCATTGTGTTGGACACTTTAATTCACTTACAGGGCCATAATGCTCTCGATGCTTATTTGAAAAGAAAGTATTGTGGAAGCTGAACGAGTAGGAGTTAAATCTATGAATCGAATTAGAAAAAAGATGCATGAGGTTAAACGAGCTTCGCGGCATGTTCGATTTAAAGACAAGCAATGCTTGGCGATTATCTTGGCTACTGTTGTTATGTTTGCGGTTTCTGCTTTAACAGTTTTTGAGGCAATTGGTCTTGCTGCTCGGTACGGGCATCTCCCGGTTCTATCCGCTCTTTCTGAATCCTCGTTGTTTGCTGGCTCCGCAATATTGCTTTGGGGCTCTTTGGGAGGCTCTTTGAGGAGGGAGGCCCTGAAGTCAAGGCCGATATCGTGGGGCGGGGCTCAAGGAAGTACGATGCCCATAGGCGAGGTTCACAGCTATGTGAACGATATATCTAAAAATCGCATCAGCTTTATCCTGCTTTGTGTAGGCTTTTTCGTCTCTTCTTTCGCGGATGGCAATTTGCCATCAGATGCTCATTTCTCTATGTGGCTTCTGTTCTCTGTGAGCTTTTTCGGAGATTCGTTGCTGGTCATATATTTCTTAATGCTGAGTTTCAAGCCCGATGAAAATGGGAATGTTGAAACCATTAGATAAGCTTGTCGCTTTCTCTTTATGAGAGTTCCTAAAGCCGCTTTCTCTGGGTGGGCTATTGGATTATCGCAAACTATTAATATTGACTCGGCGCAGGCTAAAGCACCGAGTACAATGCGGCTTCGTTTCGCGCTATGGGCCAAGATGGGTACGCTTGATTTGCGCTGGTGATTAAAGTTAACGGGCATATGGAGTTTGCTTTCGGTTCATATCGCAATTGCAATCGGGTCTGAATCTGCTCTTTTTCTTTAGATTAAATGCAATGTTTCTGGGCGGCGAGTCTCATATTGGCTTCGGTTGAGCCCATCCGTTGCTTCGACATGCGCTTCTCGCTGACGTACCCCAAAGGCTCACCCTTCGGGAAGTACTCTCGGGGAAGCCCGTTGGTGCTCTTGCTAATCCCGTGTTGCCAGGGATGTTGGTCGGCTTGAAATGGAACTCCACGTAGACCTCCTCTGTGGTCTGGTCGTGGTCGAGTGTGGCGGACGTGACCAGGTTTATCTCGATTCTTCGGCTTGGCGCAGATTTCGGCGGTAATCGGGTGCTCTGACATCTCGTGTAAAATCTTTATCTTGGCCTCGCCGCTCGAGCGTCAGGCGTCCTTGTCGTTGCAGGGCATTAGTATGATGCCCTTGTGCTTGCGCGGCGCGAGGTGGACATGATGACCTGTGGCCCTTTTCGTATGATGCTTTAGGCAAGTGCCATTCCGCCGAGGCTCGAGGTCATCGCGTTTTTAGGGTGCTGTATTTAGATCGAAGATTCACGCAGGAAGATGCTTCTAACCAGGCGTGTCAAGGGGGGGGATCGGACACTCTTTCTAGGTTATTGTCCTGTATTCCCTCGACCAATCGAGAACATGGGCAAAGGTCAGGTTCTGTATGGTTTGGCGTATTTATGTGAGTGAAGAAAGTCAATTGGTGGGCCAGCTGATAGGGTTTTAAATTGCGGTTAAGCTCGTAGTCGGCTCGTCTAAGATGGTGATACTGGTCGAGAGGCTGAAAGCTGGGGTTCGCCCATTGCGTTGTTGCTATATGGCAATGCGGTGAACAAGTTGCTGGTGAGCTGTATAAAGTCCAGATTCGCGCGTGTTTGCATGTTAGATGATTGCGAGCGGATGGCGCTTGAAGTATTCAATTATATAGAAGCTCTATGCAACTTAAGAAGGCTTTTGGATTGTGGTTAATCGATTCGCGTTTGCAAAGCGGGGGCACAATTGCCGGAGTCGCCTGATGACATGGTAAACCTAGGATATAGTAGCCTCAGCAGGAAATACTATTGGCGAGCCCTCAGGAGGGGATGACGCTATGACGACTTATACTCTGACGCAAGAAAGTATTCGCGATTACGTAGATAGCCAGAAATCCCGCATTGGAGATGGGGTAAGCTCCAACGAAGCGTTTGAATACATCGCAGCACAACAAGTTCTTACTCAGTACGATATCGACGATGATGAGACCGAGCGAGGTCATGTGGGGGGCGGAAACGACGGTGGCTATGATGGGATCTACATCTTTGTTAATGAGGTCTTGGTAAACGGCGAAGACGCTGATTTCCTGAACATTACGAAACATTCAAAAGTCGATATTCATTTTATTCAGGCAAAGTATCAGACTAAATTTCCAGAAGTATGCATTCAGAACTGGAAAGACTCTTTTGCGAATTTGATGTCCAGCGGCGAACCTGATAGGGAGAGATACAACGATCAGGTTATTGAGTCTTTTGGCTTGATTAGGTGCATCCTGAAAAAACAATGACAGAAAAGCTTCGTGCGTCAATAGTATTTTGGGGTGTTTCGCTTGTGACCGAGATACACCCCAATTTATTAAAGCAAGCCGAAGAACTAAAAGATGGGGTTCTGAAAATTGCTCCAGCTCTCAGTGACGTTGAGGTGAAGCTGCTGAGGGATTCTGATTTGTTTATGCTGTTCCAGCAGCAGCCAGACAAAATATTAACTCTAAAAAGTTCCAAGGAGCCGCTATGTCCCGATTTGCATAGCGCGATAATCAGTGTCTCTCTTTCTGATTTCAATGACTTTATTACCAAAGATAACGGGGAACTCGAAAAATCCCTCGTTGAAGCAAATATTAGAGACTATCAAGGGAATAATGCGGTCAATAAAGCCATTAGGGAGACTTTGCAATCAGGTAATGATGTTGATTTTTGGTGGTTGAATAACGGGATTACCGTACTCGCTGACGATGTTGCAAGGGATATGGATAAGTCTATTACGCTCACAAATCCCAGAATAGTCAATGGGCTCCAGACTTCAAATGAAATCTGGAACTACTGCAAAGATGCTGCTTTTTCCGGGGACGACAGAAAAGTGCTCGTGAAGTGTATTGCGACTAACGACCAAGGAGCACGGGCAAAGATTATTCAGGCGACAAACAACCAGAGTACGATTCCTCCTGCATATCTGAGGTCTTTGGAGACAATTCATCTACATATTGAGCAGTATTTCAAGCGGCATGGATTACACTACGACAGGAGGAAAAGCTCGTGTAAAAACGAGGGGATTGCTGCGAAAGATATCGTTACTGTTCCATTCTTGGGGCAATGTCTTATTTCTGTTTTGCTCCAACAGCCTGATTACGCCCGAGCGAGGCCTGCTCAGATTCTTAGCGATGATGGCAAATACGGGAAAATCTTCAATGAGGGTATTTCCCCTGAGACATATTTTGCTCTTGGTAGATTAGGCATCCATGTTCGTCAATTTCTAAAAAATACAAATTTAAGTCGTGCTGTTCAGAATGATCTTATTTTTTATATTATTTTGGCTGCTTGTGCTGACCAGATTGGAACCTTCGATATAAAGCCGGATGATTTAAAAGGCCTGGTTATTCCAGAAGATGGAAAACTCGAACTAATAACTGAGAAAGCAAATTCCTTGTATACCTCTTTTGGCGGTAACTCGAAAGTCGCAAAAAGTGCGGATTTTGCCAGGGCGTTTATGGACAATTTCTCTGGGGATTGAGGCCGAGAAACCTGCTGATTTATTAACTTCCATGGTTGCAACCTCTGCACTTTGACGTTGGTTTGGTGCGGCTACCGTTGGACATTTGTTTGAAGTTGAGGTGTTTGAATGCTGCTTACCAATAGGCTGAGACTAGATTCTTTGGAGCTTTCTAATTATCGTAAGTTTGAGACATACGAAGTTGAGTTTGATTCTCGTTTGACTGTTCTGACTGGCGATAACGCTTCAGGAAAATCAACACTGCTGGATGCTGCAAGCGTTGCTTTGGGGACGTATTTAACGCGTTTTGACCACTCGAAAGGAGTAGGCATTGTATCGAGCGATGCTCGTTGCATTTATGTCAGGCAGGGTTCGACGATGGACAGGCAGTCGATTTATCCTGTTCGAATATCTGCCAAAGGGTTAGTGGGGGGGGTGTCTCGACGACCTGGACGCGGGCGCTGAATGGGGCGACATCGAGAACAACCCGCAACGAGGCGCAGACTGTGCTAGGAGCGAGTGAGATTGCTAGGCAATTTGTTGCTAGTGGGGATGGGTCTTTTGTGCTGCCTGTTATCGCCTATTATTCGACGGATAGATTATGGGCTCAAGTCCCCAAAAAGGATCTTTCGAAAGAGGATTTCTCTTCCAGCCGCACAAAGGGGTATGAGCAGGCGCTTCATGCTTCGGCGAATAGCGCGCGCATTGTGAGTTGGTTTAGGAAGCTATCCCTTTGGGAGTGGCAAAATAAAACGAAAAGCCCAGAATATAATGCCGTAAAAAAAGCAGTCGGGAAGGCGTTTCGCTCCGCTTCTGGCTGCGATAACGGTTACATCGACTATGATGCTGAGATTGAGAATATTGTTGTCGAGTATATCGATGGTTGCGGGGGCGCCCATCGTGACCCCCTGAACTCGATGAGCGATGGATATAGGGGTACTTTGAATTTGGTTGCTGACGTCGCTAGGCGCATGGCAATGCTAAATCCTGCTTTATGCGATAAGGTTCTGGAAGCTCCCGGAGTTGTCATGATTGACGAGGTGGATCTTCACCTTCATCCTAGATGGCAGGCGAAGATCCTTGGTGATTTAGCAAATATTTTCCCAAATGTGCAGTTTATTGTGACTTCGCATTCTCCAATTGTTGTGGCATCGGTTCCAAGGGAAAACGTGCGAATGCTCGATGGCGAACGTGCCGTGGTCCCCTCGGTTGAAACATACGGCCATGATTCCAACTCGATTCTCGCTGCGATTCTTCAGGCATCTGCTCGCCCTGAGGGTCTGGTGGCATTGTTCGAGACCTTTTACGATGATATTGATAAGGGACAATATGAGGCTGCTGGAAAGATTCTTGGTCAGATAGAAGAAAAGATAGGAAGCGATGACCCTGAATTGATTGCTGCGAAAACGACTCTTGAATTGTGGGGTTAGTCGCAATGATTTATATCGAAAAGGGAATGGTTCCCGCAGAGCTCGAGGCGGCAAAACGGCGTATGGCTGGAACGCCTAATCTGACCCCGTGTTTTAAAGAATTAAGAGGTGATGAGAAGGAAGCCGTTCTGTCATCCCTGCTTGCTGAGCAAGGATATCTGTGCGCGTATTGCATGGCTCGGATAAGCAGAGAGAAGGGGGCAACTATTGAGCACATCGTTCCGCAACACCCTCATGGAAAGGCTGCAGCTTCGCTCCTTGATCTTGATTACGGTAATATGCTTGCGGTCTGCGATGGTCGCAATGGTGAGACCTGTGACAAGCATCGTGGAAATCAAGAACTGAAAGTTAGCCCATTGAGCCGTAGGCAAATGGACGACATTGGATATTTGTCTGATGGGGCTATCTGGTCGAAGGATTCTGATATTAATAACGATTTAAACGTTGTTCTTAACCTAAATTCCCCGAGAACTTATCTTTGCAAAAATCGTAAAGAGACTCGTATGGCTGTCGAGAATGCTCTCGTGGCTTTCATCAAGAAACATATGGCGGAAGACAATCCTGGGGCAAAATCAAATTGGTGCTTACAAAGGATCGAGCAATACGAAAAAAGCGATTCTGGAAAGAAGGAAGAATCTGTTGGCGTGAAGCTTTATTTTCTGAGGCGGTTGAAGTCAAAATTCGATAAGCAAATTCAGGCTCGGAGGTAGGGCGTATGCTCACTATTCATTTTGGCGATACGGACGGGGTTGTTTACAACACCTCGGCCTATTTCAATAACGCGTATTCCAGTGAATGGTTTAATGACCCTTTTGCCCAGAAGATGATTGCTGCTATCGATAGAGGTATCGTGCTCGGTCCCAACGCTATTGAGACGAAGATATTGGGCGTAATTCCTCCCGAAAAGCTTTCCAGCGGCTTGAAAACGCTTTTGCTGATGAACTTCCTGCCCGAGCGCGTTTACAATGCTTCGAACTGCGGCGATAACTGCGCTCGTTGGATTTAAGCCATTGCTAAGAGGCGGGACATCACGATTAACCTCTATCATCTGATGGATTTCGGCGGCCGCCGTTTCACTGCTAAAATTGCCAACACCGGCGATATTGTGCATACCATGGATGAGTTGGTCCTTGTTGGCGCCCATTGCCTTAGGGGAGGTTCCCCATGAAGGGCGAGCATCAAGCTGTAGTGCGCAATAACAAAGCGCAGATAAAGCTAACGATTCGCCGCAACCTAACCATCTTGCAAGGCAATAGCGCTGCAGGAAAAACTACGCTTCTTGATTTGATTGATGAATGCGATCAGCTAGGACCCGATAGCGGTACGGTGGTCAATTGCGATGTTCCATGCAGGGTTCTTTCGGGTCGTAATTGAGAACGGGATCTTTTCTATATCGAAAACAGCATTGTGCTCATCGACGAAGACAATGCCTTTATGAAATCGTACGAATTCGCTCATGCGGCACGTCGTAGCACTAACTACTATGTGTTGGTTGCTCGCGAGGCGTTGCCGCAATTGCCTTATAGCGTTGATGAAATATACAGTTTAAGGAATACGGGTAGGGCAAGCTCTAAATACCCTGCATATTCTAGGGTTTATACATCCACGTATCGAATTTATGCCGATGATGAGTTCGCAGGTGAGAAACCGCAGCCGGTTGTGGTGGAAGACAGCAACTCGGGGTTTGATTTCTTTTCGGCGCTTTGCAGGGTGAGCGGAGTGCGCTGCGTGAGCGCGTGTGGGAAAACGAATATCTTTGACGTGGTTCGCGAAGCCGATGAATCGGACATCCTTGTTATTGCCGACGGTGCAGCTTTTGGGCCTGAAATGGCTTATCTGGTTTCGCTTCGTCGCTTCAAATCGATAAAGCTGTTTTTGCCCGAATCATTCGAATGGCTTGTGCTGAAGTCGGGTTTGTTTGCTGACGCCGAGGTGCAGCAGATGCTCTTAAACCCTGCTGAGCATATTGAATACAGTGAGTTTTTTAGCTGGGAGCAGTTCTTCACTGCGGAATTGATTGTCCGTTCCAAGGACTCGTACCTTGCTTATAACAAGTCGAAGCTCAACGATTCATATCTCGGGGAAAGGGAGTCTCAAACAATCAAGGGCGTTCTGCCGGATTTGGGTATCTAGATCTTGTTTGCTTTGCTGCGCTGCAAAGGGCCCGTCATCTTACCGTCGATTCAATAATTCCTAAAACGACAGTAGAATGACGGGTCCTCTTTTAGTTCATTCCCAGAATCCTGCCTACAATGGCTTTTGCGCCGTACTTTTCCGGGAACCAGCCGAGGCGCAGACGTAGGGCTTGAACATTGCTTATAGGCTTGCTGGAAAGAGCAGCCTCCAGCAGCTTGCGGTCGTACTTTTTTAGCTGCAACTTATCGGTGCTGCCAGTGCCCCAAAACTCGCGGAAAATACGGGCGTATTCGGGCAGCAACTCATTGCGTACGCCTTCCGGCAGGCAGAACAGTCCATACAGCACGAACTCAATGGACCAGCTTACAATCTCGGTGCTGTATTCATCCAGCCCAAAGCGCTTTTTCCAGGCACCGAAAATGCGCTGGGTCATGGGTAAGTGCTTGCGGCTTTTGGCCTCCAAATCGTCATTGGTTTTCGACGTAAGCGACCCTTCGCGTTTAATGCGATACTCGTACAGTTTGTCGCTTATCAGCGCCGTTTTCCTTGAATTGGGGTAGATATCGAAGAAAAACACCTGGTCCTCGCCGAAGGGCAGTGCCTCTTCGAAGCGAATGCTGCATTCGTCTAGAAACGCTTTGCGACAAGCGGTGCGAATGTAGGGGGTGCTCTGCTCTTCGAACATCAAGGCAGGCTGGAAGCCGTCATACACCACATCTCTCGGGCTAAGCTTCAGCGTAATCCAGGGGGTTGCGGCTTCTGCGGGGTTGCAATAACCGCCAAAGGTAACCACGTCGGCATCGGTTTCGGCGAATACTTCGGCAATGCGCTGGCAGGCATTGGGCGTGAAGCGGTCGTCCGCATCAAGGAAGCCAATGTAGGTTCCGCATGCCGCATTGATTCCCGCATTACGCGCAGAGGAAAGGCCGCCGTTTGGCTTATCCACTATAACGATGCGTGCATCTTCCTTCTGGCGCTTTGCCAGGATTTCGCGTGAGCCATCGGGGCTGCCGTCGTTTACGCAAACCATTTCGATATCGCTGAAGGTCTGCGCCTGCAGCGAATCAAGGCAGGCGTCCAGATAGTCCTCCACGTTATATACGGGCACAATGACGGAAAGAACGGGATGTTTGGGGGCGCCTTCGGCGCGGGCGACAGTTGGTTTTTCGACCGCCATCGCTACTTCGCCACCTTGTTTTTCAGCAGCTTTGCAATTAGCGGCATGCCGCCAATGCGGTAGTAGTGCTTGAAGGTATTCAGCTTGCCGGGCGCTGCGTATTCAGTGCGGCACTTTGCGAATGTTTCGGGATCTTTGATTAGCGCGCGAAGGTCGGCTTCGGCCCAAGGTTCAAAAAGCGCCAGGTCAACGCGGCCGGCGTCCAAATCGGCCTTCAGCTCCTGCGCGGCGTGCTTCAAAAATTCGGCGCGCAGCTCAGCGGAAAGACGATCGTAGTTCCACAGGTAGCTGTTGAATTTCATGCGTTCTAGCACGCCTTGTAGATGCTGCTTTTTTGCCGGGCGCGCATCAAGCCAGCGCTGCATTTCGGCGTACTCGTCGCACACGCAATACACCTTGCCGGGGGAATTTACCGATGAAGCTTCGTTGTCTTGGCGGTATTTCAAAATCTGTGTAGAGCTAAACGCAGCGCGCTCTGCTGCTGCCCATACCTTAAAGGCAAAGCCAGCATCCTGGTACGATGCCCCCGGCGTTTCCAGGAAGCGAATGTCGTTTTCCTGCAGGAAGGCGCGGTTGTACATGCCCGACCAAATAGAGGGTTTTGCATAGAAAGGCTCAAACTCTTCCTGGGGGTTAACCAGCTTGCCGCAGAGCCCTTCGCTAATTACATGGCAGGGCTCCAGCTTTTCGTTCTGGCTCCAGTAGAACCAGAAGTCAGCCTTTACCGCCTGTGCGTTGTGCGTGGTTGCCAGGTTGTACAGCACCTCCAACGCGTCGGGCGTGAACGCATCGTCCGATTCCAAGATGGCTACGTATTCGCCCGTTGCCGCATCAAGCCCCTGGTTCATGGATGCTCCATAGCCGGAATTGGCTTTGTCAATCACGCGAAAGCGGCCGTCCGCATCAAGGTATTCCTGCACAATGGCGCGGGAGCTGTCGGTGCTGCCGTCGTTAATGCAGATTGCCTCGAAATCGGTGAAGCTTTGGGCCAGCACGGAATCTAGGCATTCGCACAGGTATTTCTCCACGTTGTAAATGGGTATAAGCAAGCTAATTGCGGGCACGGCGGATCCTTTCGCTATTGCTGCGCAGCGTGCGTTTTTGTTTAACATTTCTATGATAAAGGTTATGGCTCGGGTTGCCTGTTCCGCCGGTGCGTCTCTGGCAAAAAGAGATAAAAATGGGCTGGAGCTAATGGGCCCCATGTGCCGGTGGCTTGTTTGACGAATGCTGTTTCCCATGTTGCTGTTAAACGCTTTGTTGGTAAAAGGATCTGAAACTCGAGGCGAATAACCTTGAGGGGGAGTAGACTTTCCGTGATGGAAAAAGGGACAGGTACCAGGTTCTCGCTGAAAGCATCGGGAGGTTATCTTGGGGTTAGAAAGTGAATCAACGGCAGAGAAAACGGGGTTTTCCAAAGTGAGGTCCTGGTTTATTCGCAATGCAAAATTGCTGGTGGTGTGCTTTGCGGTGGGCATGATCTGCCATGCGCAGATGTACCCGAACGGCCTTTCGAACCCCGATGCAGTTGTTTCTTTGAGCAACCCCAATGGATACGGGAGCTTTATTCCGCATGCTTGGGATATTAGCTTGGGGCGTTGGGGCTTGCTGTTTGCTGCCTGCGCTAAGTTTGGGCTGTGCTCGCCTATTCTTACCTCCGCAATCACCATTGCCCTGTTTACGCTGGGCATTGTTGCGCTGATAGATAGGCTGGGCATCAAGCGCGCTTGCTTGCGGTACGCTTCTTCGATTCTGTTCATCGCTTCGCCCTTCGTTTCCTGCTGCATCACGTACTACTACTGCTCGAATTCGTACGCGCTCTCGTTTTTATGCGCGGTGCTGGCAGCATGCCTGGTAGGGCGCGTTGGGGCTGTTGGCAAGTCAGTTGCCCTTGTTGGGGCGGTTGCGTTGTTGGCGTTTTCGCTCGGTTGCTATCAAGCGAGCCTGGGCGTGTTTTGCGTTGCGGTGCTGTTGGTGATGGTTCGCTCTCTTATGGGCGGCGGCTCTGGATCGCTTGCGTCGCTGGCATGCGATGCTCGTGGTGAAGCTCAGAACCCCTACCGTGAAGAAGGTTGCAGCGCCGATTCGCTCAGCGCCAAGCAGCTTGCGGTGTTCTTCGGTGTTGCCATTGCGGTGTGCGCGGCTGGTGCCGTACTGTACTACGCGCTTACCGAGATTTCGCTGTTTGTGCTGGGCATTGGCCTTTCCGCTTATGGCGGAGCCTCCTCGGTTGGCGTTGGCAGCATTCTGGGCTCTTTGACGTCGTCTGTCCCCAGTGCTTACGTTGCCTTTTCTGACGGCTTGTTCAGCCACGGCATTTTCGGGAACCACTTTGCGTGGGTGTATGTGGCGGCTGCCTGCATGGTTGTTGCGGCGGTTGTGTTTGTCCGTCTTGCTACGGTTAACGGCGTGAAGCGTTTGGGGGCGACCGCTATGGCGCTGCTCTGCGGTGTGCTTATCCCCTTTGCTGCCAACGTTATCCTGGTTATTGTTCCCAGCTACGGGTATCCCACCCCGCTTATGCTGAGCGGTTTCATGGCTTCGTTTTTGCTTCTGCCCCTGTTGGTGCAGCTTTTGCTCGATTCGCCCGACCGAGGCAATGCGCGCCCGCACATGCCCGCAAAGGCGATGTCCGTCGGCTGCTGTTGCCTTATTGCCGTAGGGGCGTGGTCGTATGCGCTGCAGTCGAATGCGGATGCCGAGGTTATGCAGGCATGCCAGAACCAAACCGCTTCTTTGGCCACCCGAATTGCCGGTATGCTTGACGCAAACCCCGATGTGCAAGCGGGCGCGAAGGTGCTGATTGCCGGCAAGCCCGAAGCGGGCAACTTTCCAAACACCAGCGATTCCTACATTCACGCAAGCAGCTATGCGAAGTGGGGCATGGTTTGGGACAATCATTACCAGAACAACATGCGTTCTTGGGACGTGATAATGAAGCAGTTTGCGGGGCAGAGCTTCAACTACTGCTCGTTTGACGAATGCGCCAAGGTTATTTGCTCCAGTGAATTCGCGAACATGTCGCTGTATCCTGCCAATGATTCGGTGACAACCATCGACGGCGTTGTAGTTGTTAAGATATCTGACATAAGCAAGTATTCGGAATAGCGGCGCGCGCTGACGCCGAAGCGTTTAGAGTTCATGAGGGGCGCTGGGCATATGGGAAAACGACATCACGGCAAGGGCGAAGCGAACGGTGCGTCCGCCTCGCGGGGGCGTAATGGCGCCGTAAGCCCCGATGCCGCGGATGCTGCCGCTGCGCATGGATGCGGCGATGCTGTCGTCTACGCCGATGCTGCCCGTAGCGGTACGGGTGCTGTAGAAGCTACGGGCTCGGTGAGCACCGCAGACGTCCCAGCCCAACCCTCTACCGCCCCGTTCTTTTCGGTTGTTCTGCCCACGTATAGCTCCGAGCCCTACCTTGCCGCCGCCTTGGGCGATTTGCAGGACCAGCTGTTCACCGATTGGGAAGCCATCGTGGTGAACGATTGCTCGCCCGACGGCAGCTTGGCCATCGCGCAGCAGTTCGCCGCCGCCGATGCGCGCATTCGCGTTGTTTCGCACGAGGTGAACCGAGGGCTTTCGGCGGCGCGCAATACGGGTTCTGCCGCTGCTCGGGGGCGCTATGTGTGGTTTCCCGACCCCGACGATCGTTACGATTTCACCTTTCTGCAGAGCGTGTATAACTCGCTTCAGCAGCACGAAGCGCCAGTGGTTATGGTGGGTCATGTGGAAGAATTCTACGACGCTGGTGGCAAGGTGGAACGCGTGCAGGAATTCACTTTCAGCCAGGAATCGGCGCATTTGGGAAAAACCAAGCTGCGTAAGCACGTTTTGGAGTTCGAAAAGGGTACGCATTACGGCTACGCCTGGAACAAGGTGTACGAGTGCAGCTATCTGCAGCAGGGCGGCTTTACCTTTACCGAAGATTTGCCGCTTATCGAAGATATCGAATTCAACATCCGCGTGTTCCAAGATTTGCCTGGCCTGAACGTGATTGGCGCACCTCTATATCGCTACGCCAAGCGCGAGACGGGCAACCTAACCAGCAAGTTTGTACCGCGTTACTACGAGGTGCATCGCGCGCGTATTGAAATGTTGCGTAACCAGCTGGATTCATGGGGTTTGCTTGATGCCGGCGCCAAGGCCACGCTTGGTGCGCTTTATGCTCGTTATATTCTTTCGGCGTTGGAGCGTAACAAGCAGAAGGAAAGCGGCATGAGCGGTTCTGCGCAGAAGGAATGGCTGCAAGGTGTGTTTGCCGATGAGTTATTCAACGAGTTGGTGCCCTGTGCTCAGGCCGACAGCCAGGCGTTGCGTCTGTGCTTGAAGCCCCTGCAACAGCGCAATGCGTCGAAGTGCTTGGCGTTAGGCGGCGCTATCCATGCCGCCAAGAATGGCGCCCTGCACAACGTGTTTGTGAAACTGAAATCCGGCAGGTGAGAAAATAGGGGGCAGGTCTCGCTTTTTCGCTTGTGGCATAGTGGCTGGTATTGAACCCCACGCGCAGGTTCCATTGCAACCTGACGCCAAATCGAAAGCGGGAAAACGATAGCCACCCCTATTTTTCTAGGATGTTGCATTTCGGCAACACGCTGGGTTTGTTTTGCTGCTAGGCGTACAATCGGACGCGGTAATCAAGCGAAAAGGGGGCTTGCGGTGGATCTTTCCATTGTCGTGCCATGCTACAACGAAGAAGGATCGCTGCCGCTGCTGTTCAGCGCGGTGGATGATGCTTTTGCCACCTCGGGAGTGTCGTACGAGCTGGTTTTGGTGAACGACGGCAGCTCCGACGGTACGTCGCACCTGCTGCATGAGCTGCCCACTCCTGCATCGGCCGAACGTATCGTCGTGGTCGATTTTTCCCGCAACTTCGGCAAGGAAAGCGCCCTGCTCGCAGGCCTTCAGCATGCCGAAGGGGATGCGGTTGGCCTGATGGACGCAGACTTGCAACAGCTTCCTGCAACGTTGCTTGAAATGTACCGCATGCTGCAGGCCAACCCTAGCGCCGATTGCGTAGCCGCATTCCAAGAGCATCGAAACGAAGGCGCGGTGCTGAGCTTCTTCAAGCACGCGTTCTATAAAACGTTCGATGCAACTTCTCGGCTCAATGTCATGCCCGATGCCTCCGATTTTCGCGTGTTCCACCGCAGGGTGGCCGATGCGCTTCTTTCTATGCCGGAAAGCTTCCGCTTTTCGAAAGGCATGTTTGCCTGGGTAGGTTTCGAGACATTGCCGTTTCCCTACACGCCGGCAAATCGCGTTGAGGGCGAAACGAAGTGGTCGTTCCGCAAGCTGATGCGCTACGGCATCGGCGGAGTGCTTTCGTTTACCACGTTTCCGCTGAAAATTGCCGCGGTGGCGGGTCTCGTTGCCACGCTTGTCGGGTTGGTTCTGCTGGTCGAAGTCATTGTCGAGCAATTCATCAACCCCGCCATGCCATCGGGCTATCCTACGCTTCTGTGCGTGCTCCTTTTGATGGGCGGGCTCATTTTGGTAACGCTGGGTGTGATCGGTGAATACATCGCACGCATCTACATCGAAACCAAGCGCCGCCCTGCCTATATCGCGAAATCGGTAGAAGTCCGAACTAGCACCAACCAGGCAGGAAAGTAAGGGTAGGGGCTCGATTCCCACTTTGCGAGCTGAGCCGCGTTTGCAATGAAGCGTGCGTACGGGGTTCGGCGTCAGCCGCTATGCCATAGGCGAAGAGGAGCCGCTCTCCTTGCTTCCCGTGCCCGAGGAGCAGGGAGAGCGGTTCAATACGGCACCTCATCCGAGTGCAGGTCTGCGTAAAACCATATTTCACATTTCAGAAAGGACGTATCTGTTATGACAGAACCTACGTATATCTTAATCCGTGAATCCAGCAACGAATCCGGCTACACAGCACATCCGTTCCCTACCGAAACGTCAGCATACAAAGCCATGGACTGCATGGTGGAATCTGATACTGCTGCCATTGAAACGACATACCACTTATCACCCCGTGTGGAACAGGTATCGAGCTATAAAACACAGCTCATCTTCGATGCAATCATCGCTGGGTCTGACATGACCGTAAAAATTACGTACAGCGTTTATGCGATCGAAAAGTAAATCTACTTATCGAAAATATAAAAAAAAATGGGGAACAATCTTTCATCTCGATTGTTCCCCATGCTATGTATTTGTACCACGGCTCGCTCGCAGTGGTATATTTTTTATTCTTTTTTATGCTGATTTTCTCTAATTCGTTTGGCCCTCTTGGTAGGGGTACTTTTCCAGCAGCTCCTGCACGGTGATGAAGCTGTAGCCTTGTTCCTTCAACTTAGGGAGCGCCTGGCGAAGGCCTTCAATGGTCTGGCTGCGGTCGCCGCCGCCATCGTGCATCAGGATGATGTTGCCGGGGCCGGCGCTCTGGATGCGCTGGGCAATAACGTCGGCGCCGGGCTTCTTCCAGTCGGTGGTATCAACGTTCCAACCAATTTCTGCCGTTACAATGCCTTCAAGATCGGTGGCAACAGAAGTGTCGAAGTTACCGCCCGGGCAACGGAAAATAGTGCTTGCTTCCTGGCCGGTGGCGTTCTTGATTGCCTCCAGGCCCTTCTGCACTTCCTGTTTGCGTTCGTCGGTTGACATCTTGATAAGGCTTACACCTTCGCCACTGCCCTCTGCGTGGTCCCACGTGTGAGTGCCAATTTCGCAGCCCATACTTGCAGCGCGTTGCAATTCCTTTTCGTGCCCGCTAATGCATTGGCCAACGGTAAAGAAGGTAGCCTTGGCATCGTTCTGTTCAAGGATGTCCAGGATCTCGTCGGTTTGCTTATCCCATGGGCCGTCGTCGAATGTGAGCGCAATAACCTTGTCGCCGTTGCTGTTCACGTTGTAGTACTGAACGATGTTGTCGACCGGTTCTTTGGTGGTAACCGTGGCGGTGATGCCCGATTCCTTGCCTGTGCGCGTTACCTGTTCGCCGTCCTGGGCATTGTTGCTGTACAGGTGAACTGCGCCAACGCCCTTCAATTCCGTTTTGTGCGGAAGGGTTTGGGGTTCGCTGTCGGTGTAGGGCTCGGTGATGTCGGTGCCATTGGAGATCTCGATCTTGTCGCCGCCGTTCAAGTGCATGCCCATATCGTCGGTGTCGTTTCCGTTCACCTTTGCGGTGCAGCGGGTGCCTTCACCTTGACGGATGGTGCTGCCATCGACGGCTACGTAGTTGCCAGGCGTTACCGAAACCACGTTGTTGTCCAGAAGGCCGCCAACGCTGCGCTCGGCGCCCGAAATGGTTACCTGGTCGCCGTTTAGCGTGACCTCAACCGGCTTCGACCCCATCCAGTTGTTGAAGGCGAATATGCCAACGATGGCAAGCACCACAACAGCGGCAACGGCGATAAGGCTGCCGCGCGTAAAGAAGTCGGCCTTCTGCTTGGGCGCATAGTTGTTGTTGCCCAGGTAGCGAGCTGCCTGGTATGTGGATGCGTTGGTGGGCGAAGCCTTTTGGGCGCCTTCTTTGGTGCGCTGGTATTTAGCGCGCGAATAGGCAGACGGGTCGTTGCCACGCATGTTTTGCACTACGGGTATCTGCTGTGAAGGCTGGCCTTGCTGCGGCTGTGCTGCCTGAACGCGCATGCTCTGGCTGGGTTGCGAAGCTGCGGCACCGCGACGAACGGGGCGCTGCTGGCGTTGAGCCGCGGAGGGGTGCTGACCTTCAACGCGCGGCATACGCTGGCTTGCCTGGGCGCTGGGGCGCTGACTGTTGACAGCACGGCGGGATGGGCGCGCCTGCTCGTTGCCGTTTTGCTGCATGCGCGGCATGCGCTGGCTTGCGGAAGGGTCGCCTGCGCCTACGTGCTGGTTAGCATCTTGCGGTATTGCAACGCGCGGCATGCGCTGGCTGCCCTGCATGTTGGGGCGCTGGCCCTCGACCCGCGGCATGCGCTGGCTTGCGCTTGCGGAAGCGCGCTGATCCCAGGCCGACACGTTGGACATGTTGCCATTGGCCGTGTGCCCCTGGTTTATTTGGGCGGGCTGGTTCGTGGCAACGCGCGAATGGGCAATATGATCGTTGCCGGCACCTGCATACGCAGGGAATGCAGGCGATGCGCCGCGTTCCTGACCTGCTGGTTTGTTCTGCACGCGTTCGTGCATGAACGAAGCCGTGGGGTCGTGCTGGCTGTATAGCTCGCGTTCGCGCTCAAGCTCGTCACGTGCGCTGGGCACGGAAGTGCGGGGCGTGGTGGAACGGCGGGTTGGTTGGCGACGCGCTGGTCGGCGCGGTGGTTCGTTTGAATTGGTCATATATTCTAAAACTCCCTAAAATCCAATCTCCTTATTGTACTCGGCTTGGTTGCGGGTGAGTGTTTTATACACAATTGTTAGATGCCGGTTATGCAAGTTCTTCATTGATGTGTTTCCGGGCGCTCGACGATGGCAATATACTCGCGCGATGCGTTCTCGGGGGTCTTGCCGTGGCAAGATTCCGCCGCGGTGCGTCCCCGGGCGGCAATCCGTGGCGAGTTTTGCGCTCCATGCATCCCGAAAGCGGCCTCGGGCGGGAAAACCGCCAGTTCGCGGCAAGATTCGCGCGCCATGCATCCGAAAACGGGCTGGCTTTGGCAGGATATGCGCGCCATGCATCCGAAATGCCCCGCAAATCGCCGTTGGAGGATACACCGCGCGAAGATCTTGCCGGGAAGGGGCGCTTTTCGCTGCACGGGCCCCTCGAATCATGCACGGCGCGCAGATCTTGCCATCCGCCGCCGAACAGCGCGAGCGATCGCAACCACGGCGCCGCCCTTATGGGCGGCGGAACGGGACGCGGGTGGCTTCTTGTCGGGCGGGGTGACGCTGCCAAAGGAGTGCGTGGTGTTGTGGGGCGTCGAGCGCTGGCGGCAAAGCTGGCATCAGTGAAGCTCCGCTTGCAAGTCTCTGACGCCGATAATCTCGCCGAATCTTGAGAGTCAGCATTCGCGGGGAGGGTTCAGGGCGGGATGGCGGCAAGGAGGCGCCGGTCAAGCGGCCCCGCCGAGTGAGGCCCGCGTGCTAGCAACCTTTAGCAGCGCGTTCAAAGAAAAAGTTAACCCGTTGGTACTTTTCCTGTTGACAATACCCCCTGGGGGTATATAGTTGCAGCGTAAAACAAAGAAGGGGAGAAGAGGCTCTCTCGTTCCCATCAGTGAAAAGGGTCACCATGAGCGAAGAATTGCCCAAAGCATGTTGCTCGGAAAAAACGGAAGCTCCAAAGCGTATATGCGAGTGCCGTCATAAAGCAACGGAGCGCAGCGCCGAATTCCAAAGCGAATTGCAAAAGCGTCTGAATCGCGTCATCGGTCAGCTGAATGGTGTGAAAAGCATGATCGAAGACAACCGTTATTGCGGCGATGTGCTCATTCAGCTTTCTGCTGCGGAAAGCGCCGTGCATACCGTGTCAGAAATGCTGCTGCGCGACCATCTGGAAACGTGCGTAACCGAACGCGTACGCGAAGGCGACACCGAAGTAATTGACGAGGCCATGCAGCTCATCAAACGTTTCGCCCGCTAAGGGCGGGTTTGTTCGGCTGGTGCCCGACCGAAGCCTGCCAAGTTGGCTTTCGTGCGGATCCCGACTGCCGCTGACTGCCGCTGCAACTGTCCCGTTCGTGCAGATATCGACCGCCGCCGAGACTACCGCCGTAGTTGCCGTCCGCGAGGATCCCGATTGCCGCCGGTTTGGTTGGCAGTTCACCCCCCGCAATCACAAAACTCCAAGAGGAGATACACCATGAAGATATCTTTCAACGTCCAAGGAATGACATGCGCTGCCTGCTCGGCGCGTGTTGAGAAAGCTACCAGTGCGGTCCCCGGCGTGGCGAGTGTTGCCGTGAATCTGCTGAAGAACTCAATGGAAGTGCAGCTTGCCGCCGATGCCAATGCCGCCGAAGTTGCAGCCGCCATCGAGGCAGCCGTGAAGAAGGCGGGCTACGGTGCCAGCCCCAAAGGCCAGGCGGGCGCACCCGCTGGGCCAGGCGTGGCTGCTGCTACAGGCTCAGGCGTCGCTGCGAACAATCCGAACGCCACCGCCGAAGCCGAGCAGAAGAGCATGCTGCACCGCCTGATTGCCTCACTCGTGTTCACGGTGCCGCTGTTCTACATCTCTATGGGCGACATGTTCGGCTGGCCGTTGCCCGGTGTGCTCACTGGTATGGAAAACATGATGGTGTATGGGCTTACCTTGTTTGTGCTGCTGGTGCCCGTCATTTTCATCAACTTCAAGTTCTTCCGTGTGGGCTTTCGCGCCTTGGCGAATCGCGCCCCCAACATGGATTCGCTCATTGCACTAGGCTCGGGCGCCGCCACGGTCTACGGCGCATATGCGCTGTTCAACATGGCATTTTTCATGGGTCATTCCGACATGGCGGCCGCTCATCATTTCGCCATGAACCTTTACTTCGAATCGGCGGCCATGATCCTGACGCTCATCACGTTGGGTAAGTATCTTGAAGCGCGCGCGAAGGCCAAAACCACCAGCTCGCTTTCGAAGCTTATGGATCTTTCGCCCAAAATGGCAACGCGCGTGGAAGACGACGTTGAAGTGCAGGTTCCTGCTGCAAGCGTGCGCGTTGGAGACGTGCTCATGGTGCGTACGGGCGAATCGGTGCCGGTCGACGGCGTGGTGCTGGAAGGCGAAGGCTCGGTCGACGAATCCGTTATTACGGGCGAGCCTCTGCCGAAGAGCGTGCATGCTGGCAGCGCGGTGACGGGCGCCACCGTGAACACGGCGGGCTGGTTCACGATGCGTGTCGAACGCGTGGGCGAAGAAACCGTGCTTGCGGGCATTATTCGTCTGGTTGACGAAGCCACCAGTTCCAAGGCGCCTATCGAAAAGATGGCCGACAAAATCAGCGGCGTGTTCGTGCCGGTGGTTATCGCTATCGCGGTGGTGGTGTTTGCCGTGTGGCTCGCCGTGGGGGCGGAGCTTTCCGTGGCGCTTACGTACGCGATTTCCGTACTGGTAATTTCATGCCCCTGCGCGCTGGGATTGGCAACGCCTACTGCCATTATGGTGGGCACGGGACGCGGTGCCGCGAACGGGATTCTGGTGAAGTCGGCTGAGGCGCTGGAAACGGCGCGCGGCGTGAAGACGGTGGTGCTGGATAAAACGGGCACCATCACTAAGGGGGCTCCGCAGGTAACTGATGTTCTACCAGTGGAGGGCGTGCGGGCCGAAGAGCTGCTGCGGCTTGCCTATGCACTGGAAAAGCCTTCCGAGCATCCGCTGGCTCGCGCGATGGTGCTGTACGCAGCGGGTGGCATCGGTGCTGATGCGGTAAAAGAGTCTGCCGAGCTGGTTTCCGGATTCAAACAGGTTCCTGGTCAGGGCGTTTCCGCCTGTGTTTCGGGCGCGGCGTGCTATGCGGGCAATGCGCGCATGATGGCCGAGTGTGGCATCGCGGTGGATGCTTCGCAGGCTGAAGGGCTCGCCGACGAAGGCAAGACCGTTACTTATTTCGCTTGCGATGGCAAGTTGGTAGGCATTATTGCCGTGGCGGATGTACCGAAGAGAACCAGCGCTGCCGCCATTGCGCAGTTGCGGGCGATGGGCATTCGCACGGTGATGCTCACGGGCGATGCTGAGCGAACCGCTCTTGCCGTGCAGCGTCAGGTTGGGACCGACGAAGTTATTGCCGGCGTGCTGCCTGCCGAAAAGGAGCGTATTGTTCGTCAGCTTTCCGCGAAGGCTCCGGTTGCTATGGTGGGTGACGGCATCAACGATGCTCCGGCATTGGCTCGTGCGGATGTGGGCATTGCCATTGGCGCCGGCACCGATATTGCGCTTTCTAGTGCCGATATCGTGCTGATGCACAGTGATTTGGCCGATGTGCCCGCTGCCCTGGATCTTTCTCGTGCCACTATGCGCAACATCAAACAGAACCTGTTCTGGGCGCTGTTTTACAACGCCATCTGCATTCCTGTGGCGGCAGGCGCATTTGCGTGGGCGGGTTTCAGTCTGAATCCGATGATCGCGGCGGCGGCCATGAGCGTAAGCTCGGTATGCGTGGTCACCAATGCTTTGCGTTTGCGCGGGTGGAAGCCGCAGCGCATATCCGCGACGTCGATGGCTGCGGTGGGCAAAGCAGCGAGTGGCCCAGCCTCAGCCAACGAAGTCGCTGGCGTTGGCGCCGCTGCTGGTTCTGTGGCCAGCAAAGAAGCGAACAATCTACCATCGGCTAACGAAACGGCGAACGATGCTCCTTCTAGCGACGGAATGCCGACCGGCCCGAATGCTTTCGCTGTAAATTCGCGCTCCGCCGCTTTGCAATTCCCTGAAAAGCGCTTGCGCGTGGAGGGCATGAAGTGCCACAAATGCGCAGGTCGCGTGCGCGGAGCGTTGGAAGCGGTGCCTGGCGTTGAAAGTGCGGTGGTCGATCTCGAGGGCAAGCAGGCCACGGTGCATCTTAGCGATTCCGTGCTCGATGAAGTGCTTGTCGGAGCCGTGATCGAAAAGGGCTTCGAAGCAGAAATGCTAGCGCACTAGCCGAACGGAGGATGCCGCCAATTAAATCGCGTGGTTCGCCAGTCGGACTTGCCCTGTTCCCGCCTGGTGAGCCGCCAATCCGAATCGCCCCTGTTCCCGCCTGGCGAGTCGCCAGTCGGGAGCACCTTCGCGGTCAGCGCGGGCTCCTCGCCAGGCGCCCTCCCTCATCCGACGTTGACCCCCTCGCCAGGCGCTTTCCCTTATCCTGCGCGGGCCTCTTGCAGGCGCTTTCTCTTATTCGACGTTGGCCACTCGCCGGGCGCCCCCCCATCCGGCGTTTGCCCCTCGCCGGGCGCCCTCCTGAATGTCCTGTATGAGAGGGCTGGGCATTAAACAGTGGCAAGAAACGGTTATCGTGTATTCCCGGAGGAGGCCCGGACGGCAAAAAGGCCTCTTCATGGCAATATGTCGCCGAAATGCATGCTCTAACAGCATGTTGTTGGCAACATAGGCTCCTTATGTATGTTTTAAGCGGCGAAAAGCAGTGAAAAACAGTGTTGGGGAATACATTTCGCGAATATCTTGCCCGAAAGAGGCCCTTTTGCCGTCCGAGCCCTTCTGAGAATACATTTGAGCGATATCTTGTCATGACCTTGGCTGTCTGTGCGTGCAAGAATGCCCGTTTCTCCCCATGCCCCATCTGGTGTCCTGCTCGGGGACTCACGTCAAGAGCCTTCGTTCGGCGTCCTGATTGGAACCTTCTCAAACACGAAAGCGGCCCCGTATCGAGCATAGCGTTTCTTGCCATAAAACAGCGTCCCATTTCCTGAACACAGGAAATGGGACGCTGTTCGCAACGACGCAGGGCACTTATCTGTTGCAGACGCCTTGCGTTCTAGGCCGCTTTGTCGGCTTAAGCGCGCCCGGGGCTCTGGTATGCAGGTTCCGGGCGTGCTCTTGGCTGCTTGCCAGACAATGTCGGTGAAGCACGTTGGCTCCGGGAGTGTCGGAGCGCTTGTCGGTGTCGTCGATGCCGGCTTGCTGGGTGGCAGTTGGCTCCGGGCGTGCCAGCGTGCTCGCGTGGCACCGCCACCGTATGGCCGGCCCCAGGTGTGCCAGATTAGTTTCGGGCACGTTCCTCTCGCTAGAGCAAGAGCGTCGGCGCATGAGGCTATTCGCCCTTTTCGGCCTTGGCCTTGCGAGCCTTTTCCATGATCTCGGTTGGCGAATCGAAGTCGTCGGTGCTGGCGCTACCAGGCGCTACCCATTCGTCGAGATGTTTAACCACCATGCCGATGTTTTCTACATAGGCGTAGATCTCGAACTCGCGCTTGCAGCGGAAGGTGCACTGCACGCAGGGGTTCTTGTCACAGTAGGCAAACGCGTCTTCATCTGCCAGAGCGAACACCACGGGCGGCCACTTCTTGGGTGTGACGTACTTGTGCTGCATGCCAGTGAACGTTTTGAGGCCGAACCAGCGGGGCTTGCATGTGGAGTCGATGGAACGCCAGTTCACGTTGATGCAGTTGTTGTTCATGCCGCCAAGAATCTGATAGGTCAGCTTGAAGCGGTCTTCGACGTCGGCGGCGTCTACGAGTTCGATACGCTCCATAGGTTTGCCGCAGCAGTTCGGCTTGAAATCGACATGGCCGTACGGCGGTTCGAACAGAAGCGAACGCTCACCGTCGTTGGTGCACGTGATTTCGACGTTGCCGTCGATGCCGGCAAGAATGGCGCCGCATTCGCTGCAGCGGTAATAGGGAAGGTGCGCTGAGCTGACGCGTGGCTTCCAGGTTGCATGGGTTCGGGTCGGGCTAAATTCTGCCATTGTTCCCCCTTCTTTCGGCAGTATGAGCCAGTAAGTACGAAGCTGAAAGCCCCTTGCTGTCCTTGACAAGGGACGCTTTAAAAAACTACGATTTATCTATCTTATACGAGATTTCCAATATGGAAGGGGAAGTGCGCATGAGCGTATATCAGGAGGCATACAAGTTGCCCGAATTCAAGTATGAGTATGAGCGCCTCAAGGTTGACGTCCGTGGCCCGATCCACGTTGTTTCCTTCGACGATGCTGCTAACTTGAATGCAATGTCTTACCAGCAGATGGCCGACTTCAACGACTATCTGAAGAAGGTCCGTATGGATCCCGAATGCCGCGTAATCGTTCTCACCGGCGAGGGCAAATCCTTCTGCGCAGGCTTCAACCTGAACGAGCTCAACTTCGAGCCCCCTGCGGACATGGGCCGCGCTCAGCGCGATCACTGCATCATGCAGACCATCTGCTCTGACCAGGCTGTTAACATGCGCAACGCTATGCAGCCCATCATCGGTGCTCTCAAGGGCCATGCAGTAGGCGGCGGCCTTTCCCTGGCTTGCGCTTGCGACCTGCGCGTTTGCGGCGAATCCTTCAAGATGCAGGCAGGCTACCTGAACATCGGCCTTACCGGTACCGACATGTCCGGTTCTTACTACCTTCCCCGCATCGTGGGCTACGCTCGCGCTGCTGAGGCTCTGATGACTGCTCGCCGCATCGGCGCAGAAGAGCTGAAGGAATGGGGCTTCGCCAACAAGGTTGTTGCCGACGAAGATGTTGTAGAAGAGGCTGTAAAGATGGCAGAGGCTATGGTTAAGAACTCTGCTCCTCTGGGTCTTCGCCTTACCAAGGAATCCCTGCAGGTTTCTCTTGACAACTCTTTCGAGTCTCAGATCAAGATGGAGAACCGCAACCAGGTTCTGGCTTCTCAGACTGAGGACAACCGTCGTGGCGTTCGCAAGATGAATCCGAAACTGCGCGACGAGGTTAAGGCTCATCCTGAGAACTTCGCCTTCTCCAACATGTAAATTTTCTTCCGAAGGTGCTGCTACAGGAACGGCGCCGAACGAAAGATCGCTAGCGGAGCGGCACCCAATTGGGTGCCGCTTTTTTTGTTGGGGGGCATGGCGGCGCCCACGGGAGCCACTGCGAAGCTGCTCACGATGCTATGCTGGGTCCGCGTTGTAGCGCAGATTGAGGTGCTGCAAAGGCTCGCCCTGACCAAATCACTGTGTCAAAGCTATTCCAAGAGTCCGGAAACAAAAAATCGGTCCGAATTGCAACTTTTTTGCGATTGGCAATTGTTGCGAGCTCCCCAATCGCGAATCGCGGCACAAAAACGCAGGTAATTTGCCGTGTGAAGGCCCCTTTTTCGCTTTGCGGGGACAGGGAAGAGTTCGCAATCGCAAAAAAGTTGCAGAGATGCCGAGATTTTGTTTTCACGATGGGCGGATTGTCCCAACAGGTAGATTTTACGATGGGCGGATTGCCTCAACGGGTGGATATCGCAATGGGCGGATCACCGCAACGGGGCAAATCACGCAGATGTGCGTATTCTCGGTGGCAGCGCGGGTAGCAACGTCTAGGGCCACTGATCGGACGAAGCGGCCCCCGTGCCTTGCCGGATTGGGTTGGGCGGCAGCCCGTGTGCAGAGGGGTTTGCTGCGGATTGGACGGAGCGGCAGCCCCTAGGTCTTGAGGCGGCGGGAGAAGGCAGGCTGTGGGTCTGGCTCGCCTGAGGAGAGTGGAGTGCCAGCCCCAATGGCGGCAACGAAGCTGGCCGCAGGGGTGATCTTTAATTCAGAAATCTTGTACGGGGCATTGAAGTTTTGGGCTGGTCTTGAGCCTCATTGAGCTTTCGGGCTTGCTTTTCTGTAAAGTGCGAGGCGGGTCTTTTGCGTTGGTCTTGCGTGGTGGGAAGTGAAGAATTCCTTGTTTTGGGCAGAACCTCCCGCAAGGTAAGATGAATTTGTTCAGACATGATTGATAAATGCAATAACTCCTGTTAATTAGATTATTTTTGGCAAACAGTACATATTCTCAAAGACTATTTGACAAAAGTGCTTTTCGGCGCTGAAATAGACAAACTTAGTCGTTTTGGAGTAGAGAAGAGGACATTCTATGGCCCGGAGGTACGATAGCGAAGCAGTTCGTAATCGCGTGCTTTCGACGAGCGTTCGCCTGTTCCTGGAGCGGGGATACCACGGCACCACCATGGCGGCCATTCTAAAAGAAGCCGATGTGTCCTCGAGCTCGTTCCAGAATGTCTTCGGAAACAAAGACGGAGTGATGTATGAGCTGATGAAGCTCATGTTTTCGGAGCAGTTTTCGGCAGCGGATTCAGCCGCCGCGCTGCTGGGACCTAATGCTAGCCCGGCTTTTGCGTATGCGCTCGAGACGTCCGTCCAGCTCACCATTGCCGAATTAAGTGAAATCATTCGCGATTTGTATTTGCAGGCATATGCCAGCGAACGTTCCCTGGAGTACATTCGCCACAATACCGCGAAGCATCTTCAGAAATTCTTCCAACAGTACAACCCTTCATTCGATGAAGAGGATTTCTACCAGATGGACATCGGAACATCGGGCTTGATGCTTGGCTTCATGTTGCGCCCGTGCGACGACGATTTTCCCCTTGACGTGAAAATCGAGCGCTATCTGCAGATGAGCCTTTCTGCGCTGAATGTGCCGGCAGAAGAGCGCACAACCATCATCGAGGGCATAAAACAGCAAGATTTGCGTTCCATTGCAAAGGCTGCCGTGAAACAGCTTTTCGATGTGCTGTCCGACACTTTCGATCTTGAGCTTCAAGCACAAATATTCGGCGAGGAAGAATGCGACAAGGAAGAGTCCGCCGAATAACAGCCCGAAAGACGCAGGCTTATTGTCTTCCAGTGGGGCGGCAGTGTCGCCACGCGGTGGCTTGCGGGTATCGGATACCAATTACCCCTCCAGTGGGATGGCAGAACCAGATGGGCCATCCGTATCGCTTAATGGCGTAGTTGTTGCCCTCGTGGTGCGACGGAACCAGATTGACCCCTGTGCCATTAATAGCGCAGTTGCCCCTCCCTGTAGCGTGACGGGATAGACGTTTGCTGGTTGCCCTACAATAACGAAGAGGAACGCGCCATTCGTTGGGCCGGCTTGTGCAACTGCTGGTGTGATGGCGGCAAAAGTGATCTGCTGATCTTGGGGATAGGAGCTCGCATGGGTGTTTTCGCAGGTGATTCCAAAACGGCGAAGGTGGGTTTGCTGTGCGCGGCGTCTGTCGGTGCGGTAGCCGCGGTTGCGACTGGGGCGTTGGCCGCTTCACGTATTAAGACGCTTTGCTCGCTGAAGAAGTTGTCCAGTTTTGCCGGTGCGTACAACCTGTATGAGAGCACGGTTGCGTATCGATACGACCTTGACGCCATTATCAAGTCAGGGGTTGAAGACGACCAAACCTATATCGACGCGGTGTGCAAGCAGGTATTCCCTGGGATTCCCGTAAAGGTCGAGGCGCCGAAGTTCGCCTGCAGTGCGTTTTGCGCCGAAGCCCCAAGCAGCGTTTTAATGGGTCGCAACTACGATTTCAAAGACGATACCTCTGCGCTTTTGGTTCGCACGCATCCGAAGGACGGGTATGCGTCCATTTCTTTTTCGGCGCTGAACAATTTGGGCGCTAACATGCCCGAGGAAAGCCTGAAAAGTAAAGTTGCGGCGATGTTGGGGTCCTTCGCGAGTCTTGATGGCATCAACGAAAAGGGCGTATCCATTGCGGTGCTTACCCTTGATAGCCTACCTACCAGGCAAAACAGCGGCAAGCCGAAAATCAATACCTCACTGGCCATTCGTTTGGTGCTTGATAGGGCGGCAAGCACGCAGGAAGCGGTAGACTTGCTGGGCTCGTACGATATGGTTGCCATGGCTGGCCGCGACTACCATTTCTTCATCAACGATGCTTCTGGAGACAGCCGCGTTGTTGAGTACGACCCGCAAAATCCTGCGCGCCCTATGGTCGTTACGCATGCGCGTGAAATTACCAACTATTACGCGTGCTATGCCAACGAGGTTCTGCCGAATCAGAAGAACGGTGCTTTAGGGCATGGCAAAGAACGCGCGCTCGCCATTGCCGAGGTGCTTGATGGTGTGCAGCCGCAAACGAAGGAAGTTGCCTGGAAGGCGCTGCGCTGTTCTTCGCAGGAGCCAAACCCAGAAGACATCACCAGCAATACGCAATGGTCCATCGTGTATGACAACATCAACTGCACTGCCGATTTTGTCTTGAGGCGAAACTGGGGCGAAGTGTTCAGCTTTGTCGTGTAGCTGCTAAGGTGGCGTGCATTGGCGGCGGACTCCGGCGAACGGGCATGCTTGGCTCGGTTGGCCAGTGCCCCAATTTGGCGAACCGGTTGTCCAACTCTCTGCATCACACGAGGCTTGTTGATGTTGGTTGCCTCGCATCCTGATTCTAGCGCAAGACCAGCGCGCACCGTATCATAGAAAGCGAACGACGCGCCGCAACGGGAAGCGGCGAAAAGGAGGGTGCTATGCGAGTTGATTTGCAGGGTGGTTCGGTCGAGTTCAAGGCGAGGGAAAGCGTGCTTTCGAAGATCGAGGCTTCGCTTCAGCCGGGGTTTGAGCCGGTGCAGCCCAAATATGCGGCAACGGTAATGCTGGTGCGTGATTCGGCTCCGTTCCAGACGGAATATCGCATCGAAAGCGATCATTTTCCGCCCGATTTCCCAACCGGCCAGGAACTGGAAGTGTTTATGCTTCGTCGCGTAAAAACGATGGAGTTCGTTCCCGATGCCGTTGTTTTCCCTGGTGGCAGGGTCGATGATCGCGACTCGAACCCCAATCTCCCGTGGTGCGGGCCCACTCCTGCCGAATGGGCTGAGCTCATGGGCTGCACCGAGGATGTGGCGCGACGCGTGGTTGTTGCTGCTGCGCGCGAGGTGTTCGAGGAGTGCGGCGTTTTGCTGGCGGGCCCCGACGAGCATTCGGTGGTACAGGACTTAAGCGACCCTTCCTGGCAGGAAGATCGCACCGCTCTGGAAAACCACGAGATTGCCTTTGCCGACATGCTCATCCTGCGTGGATTGGTTTTGCGCACCGACTTGCTGGGCCTTATTTCGAATTTCTGTACGCCTGAATTTGAAACGAAGCGATACGACACGTTCTTCTTTTCTGCCCTTATGCCAGAAGGCCAGGTGGCCGATGGCGAAACAAGCGAAGCGCAGATTGCCGACTGGGTAACTCCCGCGTACGCTATGCGTGCAGGTGACGCAGGCAATTGGCTGGTGCTGGCGCCAACCGTTTACAACCTTACTTGCATCGCTTCGGCTCAAAACGCGAAAGAATTTGTCGAAACACGCCGCCGACTTACGCGCTTCATGTCGTACCCCATCAAAAAGGAAGACGGCACGTTTATGCTGCATTGCGATTTTCCGAAGCGCAAATAGGCAACGCGGCAAGGCGGGCGCTTTCTTGCCGGCTTGCGAGAAAAGGAGTTGAGCGGTGGGTTTCGTAGAGGATGAAACGCCCTGGTGCGGTGGGCATGTAAGCGCACGCGTTTGGTGCGTGCGCGCGAACAACCCCAGCCCCATGACATATGTGGGAACCAATTCGTGGATTGTGGCCGAGCCGGGTGCCAAGGAATGCGTGGTGATAGACCCCGCTCCTGCCGGCGAGCAGGTTCAGCGCATCCTGGCGACATGCGGTGAGGCAGGGCTACGCATCGGAGCCATTGTTGCCACGCACGACCACCCCGATCATATCGAGGGAATTCCCGAACTTGTTGCGGCAACGGGCGCTCCGGTGTACGCGCCGCGCACGAGCCGTATCGAGCAGCTGCTGCAGAAGCACGGCTTCGCGAAGTGCGGCGGCTCGAAGCGTGCGTGCTTGGAGGGTGCCGAGGATGTAGGTGCGGTCGAAGCTGGGGCTGCAGGCGAATTGGATTCGGGGGGCTTGTCTCGTTCTTGCGAGGAAAAAGCTGGCTGGAGCGCTGATGTCCAAGCTCTTCCGAAGGGCGCATTCCGCCCCTTTGAAGGAGCGCCGAAGTTTGAGGTGGTCGCTCTTCCTGGCCATTCGGAAGATTCGGTGGGCTTGCTTCTTTCTACAGAGCAATCTCTATTTACGGGGGATGTGCTGTTCCGCCATGGGCCCACGGTAGTATTTCATCCTGATGGGGTGCTTGCCAGTTATTTTGCCAGCCTTGATACGCTTGAGCGGCTGGTTCGAGAAGGTAGGGTGCAGTATTTCTATCCTGGGCATGGGTATCCCATCGACGACCCGCTGCCCATTATCGAAGCCACGCGAAAGCATCGCGTCGACCGTCTTAACCAGGTGAAAGAAGCGCTGAATGCGGGCACGCCCGCCGAACCCGATGCGTTGTTCGACGCGGTGTATCAAGGTGTGAACCCTGCTTTGCGTATGCCTTCCATTCGAAGCATCCGCGCGCAGTTGAAGTTTCTGGGGATATAGGGGCAGGTCCCATTTTTCCATTTAGCCATAGCGCATAAAGAAAGGGCCTTGCTTGCGAATCCAATCGCAAGCAAGGCCCTGTTTGTTAGACGGGAAAATGGGACCTGCCCTATATTCCTAGTTTACGTCGTTATTCTGCAGCAGCCTTCTTCTTGCCGAAGATGGTCTTAGCGCCTTTAACAGCCAAGATAACAGCCAGTACGAAGAGCACAGCGGCAAGTGCTGCCTGAACGCCGGCGGCGAACGGATCGCCGGCGCCAGCCATAAGTGCGGTGCACTTGGCCTGCAGCGTCATGACCAGCGAGGTGAGCGTAACAACCAGCATGAACACCATGGGGATGTAGAACATCTTGTTGTTGCGGCCTGCGTTGCCCAGCCATGCGCATACTGCCAGAAGGGCAAGAGCGGCAAGCAGCTGGTTGGCGGCGCCGAACAGAGGCCAGATGATGGTGTAGCCGGTCATACCGAGGCCAACGCCAAGAATTACGGTAACGAGGGTTGCAACGTAGGGGTTGGTCAGAACCTTGCGAGCGCCGGTGGCTTCGTCCATGGACTTACCAGCGGGAACCCACAGCTCCTGGAACATGTAGCGGCCCAGGCGGGTTGCCGTGTCGAGCGAAGTGAGGCAGAAGGCGGAAACAGCCAGGATCAGCAGGGTGTAGGCGATGCCCTCAATGTTTTCGAGGCCAGGGATGCAAGCCAGCATCTGGGAAAGGCCACCTGCGAAAACGGCGGTCGGGGATGCGTAGCCGCCTGCGCAGTACTTCGTCCAAACGAAACCAACGGCGCAGAGGGAGATGATTGCCAGCAGGCATTCGATCAGCATGCCGCCGTAAGCGATGGGGCGAGCGTTCTTTTCGTTATCCAGCTGCTTGGAAGTGGTTCCTGAGGCAACCAGGCTGTGGAAACCGGAGATAGCACCGCAAGCGATGGTGATGAACAGGGCGGGGAACAGGAAGCCGGATGCGGCAGCCTTATTTATCACGGCCTTGCCGGTAGCAGGGTCGATGATGGCGTTGCCGTTTGCGTCAACTGCAGCATTCGTTGCGTAGAAGTCGGTGAATGCGGGGATTTGCAGATTGGCAGCATCGCCGGTGATGGAAGCGCCCACAATGCCGATGAGCGAAAGGGCGATCATGCCGTACAGCAAGAACGAGCTCAGGAAGTCGCGGGGCTGAAGCAGAATCCAAACGGGGGCAACGGCAGCAACCATGATATATACGCCCAACAGGATCATCCATGTGGTGTAATCGAGCGAGATCAGGGGGAAGTTGTAGCCGACGGCAACCAGAACAACGATGATTGCGATGGCGATGATGATATTGGCGACGGTGGGGATCTCGCGGCCGCGGGTGGCCAGGCCGTATACGATTGCTACAACGATGAACAGCACGGAAATCATCGCGGTGCGCTGATTTGCAAGGTTAGAAGCCTCGGTTGCGTTTGCCAAGTTTACGGCGAAGGTGTTGGCAACGATAGAAGCGAACGCGGCAACAACCAGGACCAGGGTCAGGTAAGCAAAGATGCAGAACAGCTTCTTCGCAGTATCATCGATGTTCTCGGCAATAACCGTTGCGATGGTCTGGCCCTTATGGCGCAAGGATGCGAACAGAGCACCGAAATCGTGCACAGCGCCGAAGAAGATGCCGCCAATCAGCACCCACAGCAGAACGGGAACCCAGCCAAATACAGCAGCCTGAATGGGGCCGTTGATGGGGCCAGCGCCAGCAATCGAGGAAAAGTGGTGGCCAAGCAAGATGTAGGGCTTGGTGGGCACGTAGTCTACGCCGTCGTGCATTTCTTGTGCGGGGGTAGGGCGACTGGGGTCAACACCCCACTGCTTTGCCAGCCATCCGCCGTACAGCACGTAGCCGATTACGAGGATGGCAAGGCCGCCCAGAAGGACGATCATTGCGTTCATCTCTGAACCTTTCTTGTTTTGGGACCTTACTTGATCAATGCCAAGTTGCTGGAAAGTACTTCTTTCAGCTGCTTTCCAGCGTTGTTGACAACCACGCTTTTGTCCGTAGGCAGAGAAAGGTCTACCACGGCTAGGCGGAGGTCGGTCCAACCGCGAAACCCGAAGCGGTATTCCTTGTGGAAGCGCGTTTTCTTTGCGAGTTTGCGCGCTGCTTCAGTTGTGCGGTTGGCGATGATCACGAGCGAAAGGGCAGAGGACATATGGTTCGGTCCGGCATCAACTTTGCGAAGGGCTTTTTCCTGCATGAAGGAAATCTCTTCAGCAAGCTGTGCTTCGTCGAGCTCGTCAACGCATTCGAAGAACATGAAATCGTGTGTGTTCACTTCCCAGAGCTTTGCGCGTTTTACCAGCACGTATTTTTCGCCGTAGGTGTGGTATTCCGCGAAGGCGGGGAAGGTGCGACCTTCAAAAAGATAGTCTCTCCTGATGTCGTAAAAAGACTTGTGAGCTGCAAGGACGCGTTCCAACAGGTCTGTGCGCATGTCTTTCGCCGTCACAGCAAGCCTCCTTCCGCATCACGAGGGGCCATCAATTCTCCGAAAGAATCGATCTCCTCTACTTTTTCACAAGTGGGTTGATTCTAAAACTATTTATTTGTTGTGTAACAAATAAATTCGATAACAGTACCGCAACGGGAAAATGTTGGAGTGAACGGGTTCATTGGTACTCTTGCAGCGCAGTTGGCCCTGCAGCCGGTATCGCCCGCAGCCGATGGCATTGCCTCACGCCCGCGAAGGCCCGTGGCCGAATGCCCCCGCGCTCAACGGACGGCGCGCGCGAAGCTGACGGCTCCGTCCCGACGCAGTGCATACCTGCAGCAGCTCCGGCGCGTCTGGTGGGCGGACAGCGCGGCGGTGCGTATGCGCGCCCGAGTTGCAGCCGCACGCCCGC
>OLRR01000341.1_pt1 | contig 38317 bp, 31 predicted proteins | sample 1671941 | NCBI WGS metagenome assembly OLRR01 (sample SAMEA3136628, study PRJEB25190) | human gut metagenome
CCTGGACACGGTTGCCAAGAGCCACCGCCGCCAGTGGGAGATCGACGTGTACAAGGCGATGAACGGCTTTTACCGCGAGTAGCCGCAGGGGCTTTGCCCCAGGCTTTTGTAGAATGAAAATAGTAGTTTCACTAGAGAAGGAGTGCGCTCATGGAGGCATATAAGAAAGAATTCATCGAGTTCATGGTGGAAAGCCATGTGCTCAAGTTCGGCGAATTCACGCTTAAGAGCGGGCGCAAATCTCCCTTCTTCATGAATGCCGGCGCCTACGTTACGGGTGGTCAGTTGAAGCGCCTGGGCGAATACTACGCTCGCGCTATTCATGACAACTTCGGCCTGGATTTCGATATGGTATTCGGCCCTGCCTACAAGGGCATTCCGCTGGCCGTCGTTACCGCCATTGCTTTGGAGGAGCTTTACGGCAAGGAAGTTAAGTACTGCTGCAACCGCAAGGAAGTGAAGGACCACGGCGCCGATGCCGGCAACCTGCTGGGCGCTGAGCTTCATGACGGCGACCGCGTGATCATGGTTGAAGACGTTACCACGTCGGGCAAGTCCATCGATGAAACCTACCCCATTCTGAAGGGTGCCGCTGATGTTGAGGTTAAGGGTCTGATTGTCTCTCTGAACCGTATGGAAGTTGGCAAGGGCGGCGTGAAGACTGCGCAGAAGGAAGTCCAGGAAAAGTATGGCTTCCCTGTAGCTTCCATCGTAAGCATGGCTGAAGTTACCGAGCTCCTGTACAACCACGAAGTTCAGGGCGAAGTGGTGATCGACGATACGTTGAAGGCTGCACTCGATGCTTATTACGAGCAGTATGGTGCCAAGGAAGCGTAGATTTCAGCCGAATTGGTTTTTCTTGAGGCGTCCGCATGGCGGGCGCCTTTCTTGTTTCTGATTTTGGATTGCTGGTCATGATGCTCCGCGCATTTTCGCGGGATTTGCCCTGTTGCAGCGATCGGACCCATTGCAAAAAACAAAAAACTCGGTATCTTTGCAACTTTTTTGCGATTAGGGGCTCTTCTCGGTTCCTTCAGGCTTGAAATATGCCATTTTTGCTGCGTTTTTGTGCCGCGATTCGCGATTGGGAGCTCGCAACAATTGCCAATCGCAAAAAAGTTGCAATTCGGACCGATTTTTTGTTTCTGGGTTCCTGGGAGGGCCCCCGAGGCAGTGCTGGGATGTTATGGGCCCGATGCGGAGCGGGGGTGGATCTGGCGCGGGGCAGGGTTGACTCGATGCAGCGCCAGGGTATTGCTTGCCCGCGGCGCTTGGGTGCTGTCCGGGTACCGCGCCAAGGTGTTGCCCAGGTGCGGCATCGTGATGTTGCCCCACTGCCGCGCTAGGGAACTGTTTGGGCGTGGCGTCGTGATGTGGCCCGAGCGCGGCGTTGCGAAACACGGGCGGTGCCGCGGGTTTGGGCGCTTGCTCGTGTATCGTGTCGTGTTATTGCTTTCTCTTAAAATAAGTAACGCCACGTTACTAAAGTTGGTTTTCCGCTACAATGAGCGCAGAGAATTTGCAGAAGAACAGGCAAGGAGCCCCCCTATGAGCAATCTTTTGGATACCCCTAAGTTGGGTTTTGGCTGCATGCGTTTGCCCCTTACTGACCCCAAAGATCAGAAGAGCATCGACATCGAGCACTTGAAGAAGATGGTCGATGCGTTCATAGAGGCTGGCGGCACGTACTTTGATACTGCCTATGTCTACCACGAAGGCGAATCAGAAGTTGCTATGCGCAAGGCGCTGGTGGAGCGCTATCCGCGCGATTCGTTCACCATTGCAACCAAGTGCTTGGCTTGGGCTCAGCCTACCGCAGAAGACGCTAAAGCATGTTTGGATACTTCGCTCAAACGCCTGGGCACTGACTACACCGATTTCTACCTGCTGCATAACATGGGCGGTGCGCGCACGGCGAAATTCGATGAGTACGGAATGTGGGAATGGGCCGCGCAGAAGAAAGCCGAAGGTGTCATCAAGCACTTGGGCTTCTCGATGCATGACAACGCCGAAACGTTGGACAAGTTACTCGCCGATCATCCCGATATGGATTTTGTCCAGTTGCAGGTGAATTACCTCGACTGGGAAGATCCTGTGGTGGAATCGCGCAAATGCATGGAAGTTGCGCAAAAGCACGGTGTACCCGTGGTGATTATGGAACCTGCTCGCGGTGGTCGCTTGGCGGACTTGCCGGAACGTGGCGCAAGCGTGCTGAAATCGGCCGACCCCGACAAGAGCGTGGTTTCGTGGGCATATCGATTCTGCTACAACCTGCCCAATGTTATCAGTGTGCTCTCGGGCGTATCGACGTTGGAGCAGATTCAGGAAAACGTGCGCGAATGGAAGGCGAACGAACCCTTATCCGTCTTCGAAGAAAAGGCGCTGGGCGATGCGGTTGATGCTCTGAAGAGCGTGGGGTTGATCCCTTGCACCAACTGTCGCTATTGCGTGAAAGACTGCCCCGCTGGCGTGAATATTCCCGAAGCCTTGGGTTTGCTGAATTTGGAAAAGATGACCGAGAATCGCGAATTTGCGAAGAGTCAGTACGCCTGGCAAACCCGCGACGGTCGCGCTTCTGCCTGTATTCAATGCGGCGCCTGCGAGGACATGTGCCCGCAAGGCATCAACATCATCGAGCTGCTCGAGGATGCCGCCGACTTCTACGAGTAGGGCGGGAGAAAAGGACAGGTACCAGATTCCTGCCCAACGAGCAGGGCCCCGCTTACGATGTAGTTCGCAAGTGGGGCCCTGCTTTTGTTTGTTATGGCATAAGTGGAATCTGGTACCTGTCCTTATATTCCCGGTATCTAAAACGTTAAAAACGCGTTCGGGTGTAACTTCTGAATTAACAACGGTTCAGGTGAATTTTTCATTTGCAGCGCTGACGTTAAAACGGTTTGAGAACTCGATTTTCAGCTCCAGATTTCCTCTTCGATGGCGCAATACTAGCGCCGTGCCCGTCGTCTACGCGTACTCATAGGCGACGGGCTGGTTCGAAAGAAGAAGAGGAAAGAGGAAGAACCGAATGGAACAAAAAGCTTGGAACGCAAAGCGCGTTGGAATGGTGCTTTTGGCTTTGGTGATGGCCGCAAGCGCTTTGCTGTTCGCTACGGGGTGCTCATCACAGAGCAATCAAAAGGAGTCGAGCGACCCCATCACGATGGTTTGGCTGCCTGATAATTCGTCTGCCGACCTTACCCAGTCTCGCGAGGCTATCGGCGATGTGATCAAGGAAGCAACCGGCCGCGACGTTGAGCTGATGACTACCACCGATTACAACGTAGCCATCGAGGCGATTTCTTCCGGTTCTGCTCAGATGGCGCTGCTTGGCGCTGAGGGCTACGTCCAGGCAAATTCAAAGAACGATGCTGTGCAGGCCGCTTTCACCAACAGCGATGAAAACGGAGCGCTCGACGGCGCTTGCTACTACAGCCGCATTTGCGTCCCTGCCGACCAGGCCGCTAACTACAAGGACGGCGACGGCTATTCCCTTGACAAGCTCAAAGGCAAGAAGTTCTCGTTCGTATCCGCAACGTCCACTTCGGGTTTCAAGGTCCCCTCTAGTGCCATTATGAAGAAGTGCGGTGTTGAGTCTTCCGACGACCTTCTGCAGGACGGCACGTTCTTCAGCAAGGTAATGTTCGGCGATTCCCACCAGGGCTCTGCGGTAAACCTGCTTTCTGGTCAGTCTGATGCTGCTGCATTCGACGACGTTGACGTAGACATGTACCTCGACCTGGTATCTGGCAGCGCAAATGCTCCCGGCGCCGTATACAAGGTAAAGGATGATGCAGTTGCACCATTTGACTCGGTTCGTGGCAAGGAATTCACCATCATCGGCATCACTCCTGTGCTGAACGCACCGTTCTGCTACAACACCGATAAGCTTTCCGATGATGAGCAGAAGAAGATCACCGAGGCATTCTGCTCTGCTGAAACCGCATCCAATAAGGAAATCTTTGCCGATCCTGACGACGAGAACGCCAAAGCGATCTTTGACAAGGACTCCGATAAGACCTGCTTCGTTGCCTGCGATGATGCATGGTACAACCCAATTCGCGAGCTTGGTGCATAAAGCATGGAGCAACGTCAGGAACTGCTGACCGTTGAGCACCTGACGAAAAGCTACGACGGCAAGGGGAAAGCGCTACACGATGTGTCGCTTTCCCTTGGTCGTGGCGAATTCGTCACGGTTATCGGGCCTTCGGGAGCAGGCAAATCCACATTCTTACGCTGCATCAATCGCCTTATCGATGCTTCGGAGGGAAGTATCGAATTTGACGGGCGCGAGATCACCTGCATGAACAAGCGTCAGATGCGCGAAGCCCGTCGCGATATCGGGATGATTTTTCAGCACTACAACTTGGTACATCGAGCCACCGCAATCGAAAACGTTTTGCAGGGGCGTTTGGGGTACCTGTCGAACTTCCGCGGTATCTTCGGTCTATACAGCGAAGAAGACAAGCGCAGTGCATTCGAGCTGTTGGACAAAATGGGCCTTGCCGAATTTGTGTATCAGCGCGCCGACCAGCTTTCCGGTGGCCAGCAGCAACGAGTGGGCATTGCACGCGCGTTGGTGCAGGACCCGCTCTTGATGCTGTGCGACGAGCCTATTGCGAGCCTCGATCCGGAGTCTTCACGCGTGACGATGGAAATGCTTCGTTGGGTTTCCGATGAGCTGGGCGTTGCTTGCCTGGTGAATCTGCATCAGGTCGACTATGCCATCGAGTATTCCGACCGCATCGTTGCGCTGAAGGGGGGCGTCAAGGTGTTTGACGGTACGCCTGACGAACTGGATGCGAAAACCATTTCCGACATCTACGGCACGTCGTACGTACACGAGGGTGCGCATGGCGTGGAGGGAGAGAGCACAGGTGCGAAGGGCGCGGATGCGAGAGGCTCACGAGTGGCGGGCGCTTGCATGTCTGTCGCCGGAGCGGCTGGCGCGGGTGCGAGAAGTGCTGGCGGAGCACTCGAGGCGGCCGCGGGCGCGGCGGGGCGAGGAACCGGCGCAGAAAGGCAAGGTGCAGCTGCGGTAGATGCCGCCGAGCTCGATCGGGCGGCCGTGGCTGCGGTGATCGAAGAGGCAAAGGCTGTCACGCGAGCGAATGCCGAGATGGCTGAAGAGGCAAATGCCGTTACCCGCGTCAATGCTGCAGCTGCTGGAGAGGCGAAGCCCGTTGCACGGGCGCATACTGGCAAGCCGCAGTTGCGGACTGACGACGCTCCTCATGTTGAGGTGGGCGCATGACCATCAAGTTTGCGAAGGCAACAGCCTCCGACGAAGGCCGCTCGGCGGTTTTCGCCGGCAATGAAACCAGGGCGGCAGCGGAGGCCTATACCGCTCGTTGGTTCTTTCGGAAGCGAACGCTGTGCATTGTGGGGTTGGTGGCGGGCTTTCTTGCCATCAACGCGCTTTCCGGTGCGTATATCGATTTCGACTTTATGGAGGCGGCAGCCGATATCCCTGGTGGTCTTGCCTGGATGGCGGTGAACTTCTTGCCAAGTGCCGCATCACTTGAAAAATTGCCGCAGATTATGCTTGCGCTTCTTTCCACGGTGCTCGACTCGATTGCTGCCAGCACCACGGCGGCGCTGCTTGCCTATGTGGTTGCGGTGCTTGGGTCGCGTTCGGTGGGACTCGGCGGCGTGGCGCAGGTTTTGGCGCGCGGTATCGCATCGCTGTTCCGTAACATTCCCGTTGTTGCCTGGGCTTTTATCCTTTTGTTCTCGTTCCATCAAAGCGAGTTCACCGGCTTTCTGGCGCTGTTCCTAGGCAGCTTCGGTTACCTGACCCGTTGCTTTTTGGAAAGCATCGACGAAATAAGCTCGGGTACCATCGAGGCGCTTCGGGCCACGGGCGCGAGCTATTTGCAGGTTGTGGCGCAGGGAGTAATTCCCCTTTCGGTCACTTCAGTAGTGAGCTGGATGCTGTACATGGTGGAGACCAACATTCGTGACGCCACTCTGGTGGGCATCCTTACCGGTACGGGCATCGGGTTCGTGTTCAACCTGTTTTACAAGAGCTTCCGCTATGACGTGGCGGGCTTGGTGATTCTGCTGATCGTGGTGGTTGTTATCTGCTGCGAAAGCGTTTCCAACTATGTAAGGAGGCGCATCCTATGAGTCAGTTTGCTAAAGAAGGCGCAGCTTACCAGCCTGTAGATCATCAGGGCAAGGCTTGTGAAGGCGCGGCTTGCGCCGGAGCGCGCGTTTCGCGAACCGGCAAGATTAAGACGCGCTGCATGAACAAGTCGAATGCGGTGCTTGGGGCAACGCTGGGCTTACTGGCAGCGGTAACGGTGTTGACCTTCGTGCTGATGGATTACGGCGACACACCTCTTTTGGAGGCAGCGTCAAATGCTCTGGGCGACTCTGCAACCATGCTTACGCAGCCAGGACTCGGCGGGCATTTCACCCTTCCCGATTTGGTGGACGGCCTCTTCGTTTCATTAGCTCTTGCAACGCTCACCACGGTGCTGGGTGCGGTTATCGCTTTCGTTTTGGGACTTTGCGCGGCCATGAACCTGTCGAACCGCGTGGCTTCGAACGCCATCAAGGCGGTTATGTCGCTGTTCCGCGCCGTTCCCACCATCTTATGGGTGCTTATCTTCACGGTTGCTATCGGGCTAGGCCCCGAAGCAGCGGTGGCGGGCCTCTTGTTCCACGGCATTGCGTACCTGACTAAGGCTTATTCAGAAAGTTTCGAAGAGGTTGACCCCGGCGTGGTGGAAGCCCTGCGCGCCTCGGGCGCTTCATGGTGGCAGGTGGTGTTTTCCGCTGTTGTACCCGAAAAGCTGTCTGAGATTCTTTCCTGGACATTCATTCGCTTCGAAATCAACTTCGTCAACGCTGTTGCCGTGGGCGCCGTTGCGGGCGCGGGTGGCATCGGCTATCAGCTATTTTTGGCGGGCAGCTTCTATTACGGCATCCATGAAGTGGGCCTAATCGTGTACTTCTGCTTCGCGGTTGCCGTTGCGCTGGAGCTTCTTTCGACTCAATTGCGCAAGCGCCTCATCGTGCAGAACTAGGAGAAAAGATGAACAGAAAAGAACGTACACGCATTTTGGTGGAAGGCAGTCGCAAGGTCCTTTCCCGTATGGCGTGCGAAGCGGAACAGCTTTATGCCGTTGCGATGGTGAGGGAACCCACAGAGGAGCTGGTGATGCTGAAGGTGCGCGAGGGAGCTCAGTGCAGCCTGTTTTATCTGGGCGAAGCGCTTATGACCTCGTGCGCAGTTCGCATCGGTGGCGCCCATGGCTACGGCATGGTGCTGGGAGAGGACCGCAAGAAAGCCCGTGATTTGGCGATTGTCGATGCGGTGTATGCCGTAGGCGGCAACGAGATTTTACTGCTGGCTTGGGAAGAGATGCTCGAGGAAGAGCGGCAGCGTTTGGCTGAAGCGGAGCAAAAGCGCGCGGAGGCGTTGCTCCGTACCCAGGTGGATTTTTCGACGATGGAAGTTTAAGGATGATTGCGAATAATATAGAAACCCATGTGGCCCAGCGCGCGTTTCGGCAGGTGCTGGAAGTCTTTGCTCGCCCTGGCACCGTTGGGCAGGTTGATGCTTTTCCGAAAAGCGGCGAGACTGCGCCAGTGCCGGGCTGTTTTGAAACAGCGGTGCGCCTTTTTGTTGATCAGGCGGTGACCTTTTGCTCGGCTGGGCCCGCATCGCAGGATGTTGCTCGTTGGCTGACCGTGCAAACCCACGCAAAGCAGGCTCACGCGCAAGGGGCCGATTTCGTGTTGGCCCCCGTGGCAAGCGACGCGGTTCATGCTGAAGCGATTGCCCAGGCAAAGCCGGGCACGCTTGAGGAACCGGAAAGGGGCGCCACGGTTGTTTTGCTGGTCGGTTCCATCTCCACAGCTCCCGCCAAGGACTTAACGTGCTTTGAGCTTTCGGGGCCTGGCATCGAAAAGACCGCCGAACTGTATGTAAGCCAAGCGGAATGGGCGCATGCTCGCGCGGAGCGGGCCGATGAGTACCCCTGCGGCATCGAGATCTTGCTTGTTGACGGCGAGGGCAACGTGGCGGCGCTTCCTCGTACCACCCGCATCGAAAATACGTTCACCTGCTTGGGCGGAAGAAAAGGGGAGGTGGCGTAATGGGGTACGTTGCAGTACGTGGCGGCGGCCTTGCCATCGAAGAAAGCCTTAAGCTCCTTGAGCGCGAGCGCGTTGAAGGCTCGGATGGCGTTTCTGCCGACGCGGTGGAAGATGCGTTTCCCGGTCTTGTGGAACAGGTGATGGGCGAAGCCTCTCTCTACGCGCCTCGCCTTGCTGCAGTGGCATTGAAGCAGGCACAGGGCTCGCCCGAAGAGGCGGTGTTTCTGCTGCGCGCGTTTCGCTCGACGCTTGAACGCCCGTATGTCTCGCGCGAGATCAAGGGCGAAAACATGGCGGTTGAGCGTCGTATCTCGGCGGCTTTCAAGGATGTTCTTGGAGGTCAGCTGCTGGGGGCAACGCGCGATTATTCCCACCGCTTGATTCGCTTCGATTTGGAGCACGAGACCGACGAAGATGCGGCGAAGGTGCGCCGTGCTTACGACGATGAGCTGGATGCGGAATGGGCGGCGCTCAGCGAAGAGGAGCGCGAGGAACATCGTGCTGCTGCGGCGAAGCTGAAGCATAAGCCGAAGGTGCTGGGCTATCTGCGCGAAGAAGGCTTGATCGATGAATGCGCCGAAAACAACGAGGCTCCTGTTGACGTGACCATGGAGCCGCTGGTGTTTCCTGCGCCACGGTCTGCGCGTTTGCAGACGTTGGCCCGCGGCATGACCCAGGGCGTAACTACCTTAGGGTATGCGGCCATTAGGGGCTTTGGCCCTTCGCACCCTACGGTGGGAGAATTGCGCTGCGGTTCGGTTGAAGTGCTGGTAGACCACCCTTTGGCTGATGATGCCAGCGAAGACGACGCCTACTACCTGGGCAACATTCCTGTGACGGAAGTGGAAAGCGTGTTTGCGGTGGATCGCTCCAGGGAAGGCAAGTCGCAGATGGGCTTCAAGGTGGGGTACGGCATGGTGATGGGGCGTCAAGAGACGAAGGCAATTGCGATGAGCGTTCTTGATTTCTGCCTTGAACAGGGCGACAAGCGCTACCCAACGCAGAACGAGGAATTCGTTTTATACCACGTGGACGGCGTTGAGGCTACCGGCTTCGTTTCTCATTTGAAGTTGCCGCACTACGTAACGTTCCAATCAAAGCTTTCCAGTGTGCGCTCAACCGTGAAGGGGGATGGGCAGTAATGTGCCAGCTCTATAACTTTGCCTTTTTCGATGAGGCGTCGAAGCGCGAGATTCGCCGCGCCATTATCAAGGGTGTTTCCATTCCGGGCCATCAGATTCCCTTCGCTTCGCGCGAAATGCCTATTGGCCGAGGTTGGGGCACGGGCGGCTTGCAGATAACGTTGGCGCTTATTGGTCAGGGCGACGTGCTGAAGGTGATCGATCAAGGCGCCGATGACAGCGTGAATGCGGTGAACATAAAGAAGCTCGTGGTCGAAACCACTGATGTTGAGGTCACCGAGAAAACGCAGCATGCAACCCTTGTCCAATCCCGCCATCGCATCCCAGAACAGCCGCTTTCGGCAGATCAGATACTTGTTCTGCAGGTTCCGATGCCCGAGCCCCTGCGAAATTTCGAGCCAAGCGAGGCAAAAACGCGCGTGCTTCATGCCGAGGCAGACTACACCGGGGCGTGGCTGGGGCTGTTTGACCAGATCGTGCGCTATGGGCATACCGTCACCAACGCAGACCACCCGTGTTTGGTGGAAGGGCGCTATGTAATGGCCCCTTCGCCCATTCCCCGCTTCGACACGATGCGGCTTAACATGGCTCAGAACCTGACGCTTTTGGGTGCGGGTCGTGAAAAGAAGATCTATGCCGTCCCGCCTTTTACCCATGTTCATCCGCTCGATTTCGAAGATTACCCCTTTGCGGTAGAGAGCTTTGAGGGGGAGAGCTGTCGCCTGTGCGGTGCCACCGATGTGTACCTGGACGAATTGGTGGACGAGGAAACGGGCGAAACATATTACCAGTGCAACGACACGGCGTACTGCCAGCAAAGGCGAGAGGAGGGGCGCAATGAATAAGGTGCCCGTTATGGATGAAGAGCCCTTTTTGCAGGTGCGCCATGTGTTGAAGCGCTTTGGTGAAGGCTGCGACTATTGCTTGGGCGGTGGCGAGTTGGAGCGCAACATATGCCCAAAGTGCAAGACGGTGCATGCGGTTCGCGATGTGAGCCTGGATTTGTATCCCGGTGAAATTGTGGGGATCGTGGGTGAGTCGGGCAGCGGCAAATCCACTTTTATGCAGTGCCTGTACTTCGACCAGGTTGCCACTGCGGGCACAGTGCGTGCTGTTGCCTATGATGGCGGCGAGGCGAATTTGCTTGAGCTTTCCTCGCAGCAGAAGCGCAAGGTGCGCAACACGGTGCTGGGCATGGTGTACCAGAATCCGTATTTGGGCTTGCGCATGAACTTCTCCTCCCTTTCGAACATTGCTGAGCAGATGATTGCCGCTGGCAATCGCAGCGTGGAGTCGATGCGTGCTCGCGGCAATGAACTTTTAGGGAAGGTGAACATCCCCCTTTCGCGTGCAGGGGATGCGCCGGCAACGTTTTCCGGCGGCATGCAGCAGCGCGTTCAGATTGCCAAGGCGCTTTCGAACAACCCGCCCGTGTTGCTTTTGGATGAAGTTACCACGGGTCTCGATCTTTCCGTGCAGGCCAGCGTTCTTGATCTGATTCTGCAGATCAAACGCGATTTCGGTGTAAGCATGCTGGTGGTAAGCCACGATTTGGGAGTTATTCGCATGCTAGCCGATCGCACGTTCGTGATGCTGAATGGGCAAGTTGTGGAGCACGGTCTTACCGATCAGGTTTTGGAAGACCCTCAGCATTCCTACACTCAGCAGCTGGTGTATTCGCTGCTGTAAATGGGCCTCTTCGCCCGGTGGCGCTTTTACGAGCGCCGCATAGATTGATAACCCAATGCAAGGAGAAATGCATTTATGGAAGCAAATTCGCTTGTGATTCGCGGAGGTAATGTGGTTACCGAAGATGCGATTCTGCCCAACCACGACATCGTCGTTGAAAACGGAACCATTGCGCGCATTGCGCCGACGCTTGCCAATGCTCGCACGGTTGACGCGCAGCTTGACGAGAACACGTCGGGCATGGTGGTTGACAGGGAAACTGGTTTCCCTGTGGTGGATGCGCGTGGCGCCTATGTGGTTCCAGGCATGATCGATGTTCACTCCGATTACATCGAGTCGGTGGCATCGCCGCGACCGAGCGTTGTTATGGACCTGCCCACTTCGCTGTATAAGGTTGACCGTGAGCTGGTATCTCATGGTGTGACCACGATCTATCACTCTCTTTCGGTATACGGAGCTAAGATTTTCGACCACAAGCCCATTCGAAATTTCGAGAATGTGAGGAAGCTTGCCGAAAGCATTTTCTCTATGCGCGAAAGCGAAGAGCATGACCATCTTATTCGCCATCGTTTCCATTTGCGCCTAGAGCTTGATTCGGTCGACCGCGTGGATGAGGTGTACAACTACCTGCAGGATGGCAAAGTCGACTTGATCTCGTTTATGGATCATACGCCGGGTCAGGGTCAGTATCGGGATTTGCTGGTATTCAGCGACACCATCAAAGGGTACCGTGACGGTATTTCCGATGAAGAGGTCGCTGCTATCGTGATGGAGCAGCAGGCGGCCGACAAGATTGGTTCCGAGCAGCTAAGCGAGCTTGCCGAACTTGCTCACGAGCAGGGAGTTTCGCTTGCTTCTCATGACGATGATTCGAAGGAGAAGCTCGATTACATGGGCGCATTGGGCGCGTCGATTTCCGAGTTTCCCGTCGACATGGAAATAGCGCGCGATGCGCATGAGCGAGGTATGTTTACCTTGGCGGGAGCCCCGAACGTGATGATGGGGCATAGCCATTCGGGCAACCTTTCGGCGCGTGAGGGCGTAGCGCGGGGCGTGATTACCATGCTGTGCAGCGACTACTATCCGGCAGCTCTTATTGATGCGGTGTTCATTTTGCATCGTGAATGTGCTATGTCCCTTTCTGAAGCGTTTGCGTTGGTTACGGCAAATCCCGCTAAGGCGGTGGGCATCTATTCCGAAGTCGGCACGCTTACAGTTGGCAAGCGAGCGGATATTCTGTTGGTTCGCGAAATTGGATGCACGCCTGATGCGCGTATCACCACGCCGGTTATCACGCGCGCTTTCGTGGGCGGCAATTCGGTATATCGTTCGCATTATCCCGATCAGCCTCATGGTTACGATCGCTAGGAGAGGCTGCTATGGAAGAGCTTTTGAAGATCGACGATCTTTCCAAGTCGTTCGTGATGCATCGCGCGGGGCGTCATATCTTGGGGTGCCAGCACATCAGCCTTTCGCTTATGCCGGGCGAATTCGTGGGCATTACGGGGCGCAGCGGATCGGGCAAATCGACCATCCTGCGTTGCATCTACCGCACCAATTTGCCGGAGTCGGGCGCCATTTGGTACAACTCGGAATCGTTTGGAGCGCTTGATTTGTGCCAGGCGAGCGAGCGTCAGATGATCTACCTGCGCAAATACGAAATGGGCTATGTTTCGCAGTTTCTGAATGCCCTGCCGCGCCAAACCGCCTACGACATCGTATTGAAGAGCGCCCTGGAAACCTTCGGTGCCGATGAGGAGGAAAAGGCAATGTGGGAAACCGAGCGCATGCTACGCCATTTTGACATCGATGAATCGCTGTGGCTGCTGTATCCGCGTACGTTTTCTGGTGGCGAAAAGCTTCGCTTGAATATTGCTGCCGCCATGATCAAGCAGCCTCGTTTGCTGCTGCTTGACGAGCCTACTGCTTCATTGGATGCGGCGTCGAAGGTGAAGGTGCGTGAGCTGATCGAGCAGTTGAAGGCGCAGGGAACCACGATGTTAGGAATTTTTCACGACCTCGAGTTCATGGAGGGCCTGTGTGACTATGAGTTCAACATGCAAAAGGGGGAGATAGTGCAATGAGCGAATGGCAGGGCGTCAAAGAGCGTACCGCGCAGGCATTTCGGCAGGAGCCGCTGTGGGATTTGCTGGGGGGTGCAGCCCGGTAGGGAATTCCGCGCCGACCTGCATGCACATACAACGCTTTCTGATGGGTCGGATTCGTTTTTGGAGCTGATGGGGAAAGCTCGCGTGCAGGGGGTTACCCATCTGGCGGTAACGAACCACGACACCACTGTCGGGCTTGATGCTATTCGGCAGCAGGCGGCAGAGCATGGATTCTCGGTTGTGTGCGGTGTAGAGATCAGTGCGTGGGACTCGACTGCAAAGCGGCGCGTGCATCTTGTGGGATTGGGCATGCCCGCCGATGCCCCGGCGGTGTGCGATTTGTGCTCGGATACCTTGGAGCGCCGCACCGCGAATACGGCGTGGCAGATGCGGCAGCTGCTTGACGCTGGCTACGATGTGGACGTTGAATATGCGGCGCAGCTGGCTGGACAGTCGACGGGGTTCTACAAGCAGCATCTGATGGCTGCATTGACCGATGCCGATTTCAGCAGCGCAGAGTATCAATTCCTGTACAAGACACTGTTCAAGGGCGGCGGTATTGCGCAGCGCGATATCGAGTACGTTGACATGTGCGATGCTGTAGCTGCCATAGCGGCTGACGGCGGGTTGCCAGTTTTGGCGCATCCCGGCCAGTTCGACAATTACGAGGCGTTGCCTGCGCTCGTTGATGCGGGGCTTGTTGGCATCGAGAAGTATCATCCCGATCACGACTATCGCGATACGCAGCTGTGCGAAGAGTTTGCTGCGCGTTACAGCCTGTTTTGCACGGGCGGCTCCGACTACCACGGACGCTTCGGCAAGGTGCCGTACCCTGGCTATCGCTTCATAGTGGACCAAGCGTTTTAGGGTGGGAAAATAGGGACGGGTATCAGATTCCCACTTACGCTACGGCGCACAAAAACAGGGTCTCGCCCGCGAGTTTTGAACTGCCTCCCATTTCTGCAGAAGACCCCTATAGGAAAAGCAGAACATTGTTTGTCCAACTATAGGGGTCTTCTGCATTTTGGGGTGCAGTTCACTTCGTCGCAGGCGAGGCTTCTTTTTTCGTTATAACTAGCTGGGAAAACGGGATCCGCCCCTATATTTTCGCTTATATGCCGAGGCCGCCCATGTTGTGGAAGCGCTTCTGCAGCATGTCGGTGGGATAGGCGGTATCGCAGAATTGTTCGATGGGATTCTGCGGCGGAATGCCATCGGTGCGGGCATCGGCGCGCAGCAAAACGATGATGGTCATGGCAATGTCGAGCGCCATGAAGATGGAAAGCGCTGCCGTTGCCGCACGGTACGGGGCGCCGGCAGTGTTTACATGGTTGAAGATACGTTGGCATAATTGCAGGCCAACCTTTACCCACAGCACGCCAATGGTGCCCCAGATCAGGCAGTGGAAAACGTCGGTGCGCCCGTCAAAATTGAGGGGGATGTTCAGATAGCTCCATGCCACAACACCCCAGAATGTTTCCATGGCCCAGCTGGCGAAGTACTCAAGGCTGCCGCCCACCACGGCGCTTACCGTCAAAAGCAGTGGAACCCCTTTGTCCTGCAGGGGTTCGAGCAGCATGGTTAGCAGAACTGCCGCCAGCCCGTAGATGGGCGAAAACGGACCCCAGATGAAGCCGGCACGGCTTTCCAATTCGCCGAACGCCACAAGGTGCTGTAGCGTTTCACCCATAAGGCCAACGACGGACATGCCCATGAAAATCCACACCAGCTGTCCTGGATGTTCGGCAAGATGCGTTTGCTCGTGGGTTGCCGAAGCGGAATGACGGTTAAGTTCGCGAGCAAGTTTCACCACGGCAATCCTTTCGTTCGGGGTTTGTTATTCGCTGGCAGTGCGGTTTCCTTTAGGGGGCACTGTGCTGTTCGACGCTGGTGCGGTATCGGTTGTGTGGGGCCTCCTTTGAGGCGCAGCGCAATCGATGCGCATTTGTGCGACGTTGCCTTTGCGGGAGCAGCGTCGGCATGTGCAAAGGCGAGAGGCTGTTGCACAGGGATCGTGCGAAAGCGATTTTCCTGCGTTGCCCGCCGCACAGACATGCCAAGGACATTCCTTGCGTGGCGTAGTTTCGCCCCAATGCACCCAACGCGTATTTGCGCAGCATTGTTTATTGTAACTTTTACATCCCACGGCGGGCGGAAGAGGCAGGAAAATTACACCGCTTAGCGACCTTTGTCCTGCAGTCCCTGCTTTGCATCCGCCTGTTTGCCAGGTGCTATTCCAGCACGTCGCGACACTCAAAAAGAGCGGATGCCAGGTTCGCCAAGCGAACGGTGTACAGGCCGCCGTCCGGCGAATTGGTCATAGTGCTCATAAGGTAGGTGGTGCCGTCGGTGCACTTGATGAGCCCCGCATCGCACAGACCGGTGAAACGTTCGCTGCCAGAGCACCAGCCTGCTTTGTTGAGCACGGCTTCGACTCCTTCATCGTCGCTCACGCCGGAACGGATGAACGATACGTTCGTCTGCTCGTAGAGAGATGCCAGGTTTTGCGCAGTGGGCGTATTGGTTTTGAGGTACTGATACGCGTGCAGCCACAACAAGGCGGACTCGCGCGCGGAGTAGCGCGGGAAGTGCGTGTCGTGCATGATCTCGGAATCCACGCCGCACGAATTGAGCCATTCGGCGAATCCTGCGCTGTCGTATGTGTTGCGCAGGCTGCTGAATGCGCTGTTATCCGAGTAGAGGATCATGGGTTGCATCAGGGAATATATGGACGACGAAACGCCGGAGCCCGCCGCTTCACTGCCGGATGGGTAGGAAGCGTCGTTGTCGCCCAGGTGTTGGCACAGGAAGGTGGCGTAGGGACCCTTGAACGAGCTGGCGCCGTAAACGCGCGAGTCAAGGTTGTAGGCGATGCCCTTGCCGGTGTTCAAATTGATGAGCGTGAAGCCAACGGTGTAGCCGCCGCCTTCGATGTTTTGGGTGGCTGCTGCAAGGGATTCTTGCTGCTCTTCGGAAAGCGGTGTGGCATTTTTGCCTTCTATCAGGGAAAACGTGCCAGGGGCGGTGGTGAAGGAATCGACGCTGTTGAGTGCGTTGGGCGTGAGACGTTGAGCGACGAGTCCCGCTGCCGCTTCTTCTGCGGCAGTATTCGTGGTAGTTGCAACGGCGTTTGCTGTGTAGCTCGCAAAGCCGCTGCTAAGGAGGACGCCGTTAGGGGCGGGTTTGCCGTTTAACGCCACGGCAGCACCGATGCCCACCACAGCACACAGCGCGATGGCTGCGGCGATGGCAGAAGCTTTTTTGTGTAGGCCGAGGAAATCGCCGGCTTTCTGGAGGTACGCGGACGCCGTCTCCGCTGCGTGGGAGGTGCGGTGCTCGATGGGTGTTGCCTTTGCTGCGTGGGCGGCGCTGCGATCATCGGACGAGGTTTCTTCTGCGTAGGAAGAACGGCCCAGCGCCTCTTCGCCGGCGCTGGCAGCGTGCGTGGGGCCGTGGATTGCGTCGTCGTGCTCGGGAGAGGCGATGTTGCCGCGTTCCGATGATGCCGTGCTGCCATATTCGGATGGCTCGGTGCCGTTATCGCGTCCGTTTGTGTCATTGATGTAAGTGTTTTTTCCGCTCATGTTCGCCATACTACGCGAGTGCGTTTTTGGTGCCGCTTCTTAGTGAAAGGTACCAAAATATTTTCATGGTTTCTTAGCCGTGTTGGCGCGCGTTGTTGAATTGGCCGACGCTTCGTTCTGGCGGCGTCTTCCGACTCCGTGGCACCACTGCGATTTCGCAGCAAGCCCGGGCAGTCGAGGGCCTTCTTGGCAATATGTCGTCGAGAAGCATTCTTGAAGGAGGCTGCCGTGGCAAGGTGTTGCCGCGGTGCATTTTCGGGCTGCCTGCCACGGCAAGATTATGCCTTGATGCGTTCCCGGGCGCTCTCCGATGGCAAAATGCTCGCGAGATGCGTTCTCCAGCGTCCGACGGTGGCAGGATTGCGCCCTGATGCGCTCTTGGCCTGACTGGCAGTGGCAATATACTCGCGCGGTGCGTTCTCAGGCGGCAATCCGTGGCAAGTTTTGCGCTTCATGTATCCCAAAAGGCGCCTCGGACGGGAAAAGCGCCCCTTCCCGGCAACATATCGCCGCCATGCATCCAAAATGAGCTGACTTTGGCAAGATTCGCGCGCCATGTATCCGAAATGCCCCGCAAACCGCCGTTGGAGGATACACCGCGCGAATATCTTGCCAGGAAGGGGCACTTTTCGCTGCACAGGCCCCTCGAATCATGCACGGCGCGCAGATCTTGCCATTCCTAGGTGCTCCGTTTGAGCGTTTTGATCTTTTTCGGGTGGGGTGGGGCGGTGCTCGCGGTTCGCGCACTGCCCTCGCTTTGTATGGGGCGGTGCTCGTGTTTCGCGCACTGTCCCCGTTTGCGCGGGGTGGCGCGGCTGTTTTGTGGGTTCGCCACACGCAGCTCCGAGCTGCTCCCCGCTCACGCGCAAGATGCTCCTGTTGTTGCGCCCGCCCTCGCGTGAGATGTGCCCGTTGCCCCCGTGTGAGGTGTGCGTACATTCCGCGTCGTCCCACGCGGGGCAAGCGCATTCGCCTCGCGTCGCTGGGTATGTCCCGCCTCGCCGTCCACGCGCCTTTTGCCCTGCGCGTCCGTTTCGCGGCGGCGCGCGTTGTTGATTTGGTTGGGATTTCGCATGGGGCCGGCACTCGCATCTTTGTCGTCGCGTCCGCGACGAGGCCGAAACAGCGGGATCGTGTCGTTTACCGCAGAAAACGTGGCGCTGTGATGGTGTTTCGTTGAATTGCCGTTGTTCCGCGGTACTATTCTGAAAGATATCGTGCCTGTTTACGCAAAACGGGTTGTGGGACCAACGATGGCGGCGGCCATCAGAATAGGAGATGAAGCTGTCGTGAACGACTCCGACGGCGGCGGTCGATGTTGCTCGACCCGAAAACGCACCGCACAATGCAATAATTCTCTTTTTGGTCCCGCGCGGTCTTTGTCTTCGTGTGAAGAAAAGGCTGCGTTTCTGTATTCAGATGCTGCAGCGCAAACAGAGTTGCAGCTCTTCCTTGCGCGTGGCTTATGCCTGGACGTGCGCAAGCGCCTTTCCTTGTTGGCGGACGTAACGCGTCTTATGCCCTTCCCAAAGGGGGAGATGGCCGTGTAATTTCGGTTTTCTCGGAAAGGGTGCAAAGCGCACCGATTCCCCTTTAGCGGAAAAGCAGTTTGAACCTCTTTTCCCGATCCCGTTCCCGCAATGAGAAATGGCCGATCTGTTTCTCGTCCCCGCAGTGAGAGATAGCGATTCCGCTTCTCACCCGCTTATGCAAGGAGTTTTGTACCTAGATGCCTATTTGGTTAAGTTTGATACTGGTGGTTCTGTTCCTGTTGATGAACGCTTTTTTCGTTATCGCCGAGTTTTCCTTGGTGCGCGTGCGTAAATCGCAGATTGAGATTTTGGTGGAAGAAGGCAAGAAGGGCGCCAAGCGTGCGTTCGAGATGGCCGACAACGTTAACGAGTACCTTTCGGCTTGCCAGCTTGGTATTACGCTGGCTTCGCTGGCGTTGGGCTGGCTGGGCGAGCCCGCGTTTGCCGCGCTGCTTCACCCGATCTTCGTGTTCTTTGGCTTGCCCGACACGGCTGTCACCGTTATTTCGGTGGGTATTGGCTACTTCATCATGACCACGCTGCATGTGGTGGCCGGCGAGCTCATCCCTAAGAGCATGGCTATTCTGAAGACGGAAACCTACGCGCTGCACACGGCGGGCCCGCTTCATGCGTTCTATCGCATTACTTATCCCATCATGTGGCTGTTTAACGCTACCACCAATGGCGTTATGCGCTTGACCGGCCACGATGCCAAGAATGAAACTGAGGCTTATTCCGAGGAAGAAATTAAGCTGCTGCTTGAAGAAAGCGCTGAGAGCGGATCTATCGAGCAGGATCAGTACCAGTATCTGGACAACATTTTCGACCTGGACGATAAGGACGCGAAGGCTATCATGACGCCTCGCACCGAGGTGTTGGCCATCGACTACGACGATGATCTTGAAACAAATCTTGACTTCATGGGGAAGAACAAATTCACGCGTTACCCCGTGTTCCGCGAGGACAAGGACAACATCGTGGGCTTCGTGCATATCAAGGATGCTTATCTGCTGCCCGAGGGCTCCACGATGAAAGACCTGAAGATTCGCTCTATTCAGGCGGTGCCGGAAAGCATTTCAATCGCGAAGCTTTTGCAGGTGCTGCAGGCTAAGCACACGAAGATCGCCGTGGTGGTTGACGAGCATGGCGGCACGTCCGGTATCGTTACCATGACCGATGTGGTCGAGCAGATTATCGGTCGCATGGAAGACGAGTATCTGCACGATGATCAGGACGAAATCCTGAAGGTGGGCGAGCATCATTACTTGGTTGACGGTTCGCTGCCGGTTGATCAGTTCGTTGAGTTCATCGGATTTGAGCCCGTGCCCGTGTTCGACTATGAGACCGCGGGTGGCTTGATGCTCGACCTGCTGGACAAGATCCCCGCTGAGGGCGATTCGTACGAGCTGCATCACGAGGGAACGAAGATCACGATGATGGCCCGCGTGATGGACGGTTTGCGCATCGACAAGATTGACGTCCGTTTCGAGGAGGAGCCCGAGACGGCAGAAGGCGAAGAGAAGGAATAGCGCCTAAAACGCTTAGGGCTGCTGTTATTTTCGCTGGTAATAGGCGAAGGCTGCGACGCCGGTGTGGCCGAAGGGCTTAAGCGCCCGCAGGCCCAGCAGATTGCCGCGCAGGCGGTTTTGGGTTCTGCGAAGCTGGTGCTGGAATCGGGCAAGCATCCTGGCCAGTTGAAGGACGAGGTGTGCTCGCCTTTCGGTTCCACCATTCGCGGAGTTGTGGTTCTGGAAAAGGGCGCGTTCCGCGGCACGGTGATTGACGCGCTGCGCACTACCATCGCCCGCGCCCGTTCGCCGTAAACCGCCCGAAAGGCAACAGCCGCGTTACAAACGGGCGGGCGGCCTTCGCCTTCCTTGACAGGTGCAGTTCCCATACTAGAATTCGTATTAGCACTCCTCTTGCGGGAGTGCTAATTTGCGTTTGCCTACAATATAAATAGGGTGTTGCCGCGTCTGTGCCGTGTGGCGCGTGCCATTCGCCCAAAGAAGGAAGGATCTGAATGAAGCAGTTCCAAACTGAGAGCAAAAAGCTCCTCGATCTGATGATCAACTCCATCTACACGAACAAGGAAATCTTCCTGCGCGAGCTTATTTCCAACGCATCCGACGCGGTGGACAAGCTCTACTTCAAGAGCCTTACCGATACCTCTATCGCCGTTTCGAAGGACGACCTTTCCATCGATGTTGCCTTCGACAAGGACGCACGCACCATCACCGTTTCCGATACCGGCATCGGCATGACGCGCGACGAGCTCGAAACCAACCTGGGTACCATCGCCCATTCCGGCAGCCTTGAGTTCAAGACTGAAAACGCCGAAAAGCAGGGCGAAGATGTGGACATCATCGGCCAGTTCGGCGTGGGCTTCTATTCTTCGTTCATGGTTGCCAAGGAAGTTACCGTAACCTCCCGCGCATACGGCGAGGCCGAGGCGTTCACCTGGAAATCCGACGGCATTGAGGGCTACACCATCGAGCCCGCCACCGCGGAAGAAGCCGCCGCACTGGGCGCCGACCACGGCACCAGCATCACCCTGCACCTGAAGGACAACGCCGACGAAGAAGAGTACGACGTATTCCTAGACCAGTATGAGCTCCAGGCCCTCATCAAGCAGTACAGCAACTACGTGCGCTACCCCATCCACATGGAAATGGAGGAGCGCAAGCCCCTGCCCAAGCCCGAAGATGCCGGCGACGACTACAAGCCCGAGTTCGAAACGGTGCGCGAGGTTAAGACCATCAACTCGATGATCCCCATCTGGAAGCGCCGCAAATCCGAGGTAACCGATGAGGAATACGCCACCTTCTACAAGACCGACTTCCACGATTTCGAGGATCCGGCCCGCACCGTTTCCGTGCACGCGGAAGGCGCGCTGACCTACGATGCGCTGCTGTTCATCCCCAAGCGCCCGCCGTACGACTTCTACAACAAGGACTACGAAAAGGGCCTGGCACTGTACAGCTCGAATGTGCTGATCATGGAAAAGTGCGGCGATCTGCTGCCCGACTACTTCAGCTTCGTGAAGGGCGTGGTGGACTCGCAGGACCTTTCGCTGAACATCTCGCGCGAAACGCTTCAGCAGAACAGCCAACTGCGCGCCATCGCCAACAAACTGGAGAAGAAGATCAAGAGCGAGCTGGAAAAGTTCCAGAAGAACGACCGCGACGGGTACGAGAAGTTCTTCAAGGGCTTTGGCCGCAATTTGGAATACGGCATCTACACCAGCTACGGCATGAAGAAGGATGTACTGGCCGACCTGCTGCTGTTCTACTCCGCCAAGCAGCAGAAGATGGTTACGCTGGCCGAGTACGCCGAAGCAATGCCTGAAGGCCAGGAGTCCATCTTCTTCGCAACAGGCGAAGCCATTGATCGTCTGGCGAAGCGCCCCATCGTGAACACGGTGCTGGGCAAGGGCTTCGATGTGCTGCTGTGCCCGCAGGACGTTGACGAGTTCTGCTTCATGTCGATGAGCGAATACAACGAAAAGCAGTTCAAGAATGTCGCCGGTGGCGATTTGGGCCTTGAAACCGAGGACGAAAAGAGCGCAGCTGAGGCCATTACGAAGGAAAACGAGGGCCTGTTCGCCGAAATGCAGAAGGCACTCGATGGCAAGGTTAAGCGCGTTGCCGTTTCCGCCCGCCTGACTGATACCCCTTCATGCGTAACCGCAGAAGGTCCCATCACGCTGGAAATGGAAAAGATCTTGGCGCAAGGTCCCGACGGCGAGCACGTAAAGAGCGACCGAGTGCTCGAACTGAACGCTGAGCATCCCGTATTCAAGGCAGTGCAGAAGGCGTTCGAGGATGGCGATACCGAAAAGGTACACCTGTACGCCACGATTCTGTACGATCAGGCGCTGATCACTGAGGGTCTGCCTATCGACGACCCGGTGGCCTACACCCAAGCCGTCTACAAATTCATGGCGTAAGAGGGAATATAGGGACTGATACCAAATTTCCAGCTTTACTAAGGGCGTTCGCAAAAGCGACCGCCCTTTTTTTGTTTGGCAACACGCACAAAAGCAGAGCCCGGCTCGCGTAATTGGTCACAAGCAGGGCTCTGCTTGTTAGACAGGTAAGCAAAAAGCCCTGGATTTCTCCAGGACTCAAAAGGCCAATGCGAAAGGATGCGCGAGAAAACAGTACCCGTCCCCATTGCCCCAAAGCAAAACAAAAGGGTCGGGTCCGAGATTTCCTCAGGCCCGACCCTTTGCCGTACGCGTTACCGCCGTATTGCCTTACGGTCAGTGAAACGCAGTGAGCAAAAAGCTAGTTCATCTTCCTGCGACGCAGTGCAAATCCTGCAACGGCAGCAGCCGCAACGGCAATCAGGGCAATTGCGCCACCAATAAGAGCAAGGTTGTCACCCGTCTTCACGGTAGTCGCCTTTGCTTCGCTTGCGGCATTGTCGCCATTGTCGTTAACGGTGTTGACGTTTACGTTCGCATTGGCAGAGGAGCTATCGCCGTTGCCTCCGTTGTTTCCGTTGTCGCCAGTACCAGGCTCAACGGTAGCGGGGGCCGCCTTCCAGCCAGCATACAGAGTGAACTCAGGCTGCGTGCCGTCTACAGCAGCATCGAAGTCGTAAGCCTTGGTGCAGTCCTTGTCAGTGAACCATCCCGAGAAGGTATGGCCTTTTTTGGAAGGATCTGCCGGCTTTGCCACTTTGCCACCAACGGTAACAAGCTGAGAGTCGACTGCTGTGCCCTGGTTGGAATCGAAAGTAACGGTAACCTTCAAAACCTCAGGAGCCTGAGCGCCCGATTCCTTAGCATAGTCGTTTGCAGCCTGAGCATCGGTGAAGTAAACAACCGTTCCGTCGGTATTGGTTACGGAATAGGTTGCATCGCCCTTCACGGCGTCCTTGTTACCGACAGCATATTTGCCGTCGTTGAACAAAACTGCCTTGCCGCTCTTGAGGTGCTTTGCGACTGCCGGATCCGTGAACGTACCACCGGAAACAGAAAGCGGGCCCTTATGCTCGGACTCGTTTACCAAATCCCCGTTGAAGATGCCGTTGTTTATCACCGTGGACGTTGCCGTGTTGTTGGCGTCGTAGTAGTTCGTCAGCACGGGCTGGGCGGCGGAATTGGTGGTGAACGTGCCGCCGTTTACTTCCAGGCTTCCGATGTCAGCGGGGTCATTGCCGTACGAAGAATTGAACAGAACAGCAGAGGTGGCTTTGCTGGAGGTCTTGAACGTGCCGTTATTGATGGTGGCCTTGCTCCAGTTCATGATTACGTACTGGGACGTGTTGTCGAAGTTGCCATTGTTGATGGTGAGGTTGCCGTAATCGTCATTCTTGATGGTGTTGATGCCGCCGCTGAACGTGCCGCCATTGATGGTCATTTCAGCGGGACTTTCAGCGGTGTTCTTGCCGCCGTTGCGGATCATGCTGGAGAAGTGACCAGCGTTTTCCACCGATGCACCAGAACCGAAGCTCATGGAGCCATAGTTTTCAATGGTGTAGTAGCTGTTGCCGCCACTGTTGTTGCCGTCCTTGCCGGCTTCCTTGCTGCGCATGAACGTGCCACCCTCAAGCGTGGCCGTTGCGCCTACTGCGTTGGAGAGAGCAGCCTTTGCATGGGTGATGTTGTCAACCACGCCGCCGCCAATGGAGTCCGTTACCGTGAGCGTTCCATTGTTGGTGATGGTGTGACTTGCCTTGTTGGTGAGCTTCTTACCGTTTAGGTCGAGCGTGATGGCCTTGCCTTCAGGGATGGTGACGTCCTCTGTTGCATCACCCAGGAGGGTAACGGTGCCCTCAGCATCGATGGCCGCGATTGCCGCTGCGATGCTTGCGTACTTCATGCCGTCAACCTCGGCCACTGCCTGCGCGGATTCGTTGGAATGCAGCGCAATTGCGCCTTTCGCGTCTGCCTCAGTTTCGCCGGTTGCCTTAACTGTTGCAGTTTCTTCGTTGTTGGTTACGGATCCGTCGTTTGCCGCTGTCGTTTCCTCTTGCTGGGTTGCCTCTTGCGAAGCGTTCGCATCTTCATCGGCATATGCCGTGAAAGGAACGCTCAGCGAAGCAGCCATCGCAAGTGCTACTGCAGTGGAAAGCGTTTTACTCTTCGCTGACGCTTTTGCCATGCGATCCCACCTTGCCTTTCTGTTTGTCCTTTGAACTGGGATAGATAAGCCCATAGTAATGTACCCCCTGGGTACATTGTTAAAAAAATAAGGAATTATGTAGGATTTTAGGTACGTTTACGTTGAATTCTGGCGGGTAAATGTCGCGCTCTGCTGTCACTGGTTTGGGGCTTCGTCTTTGTTCGGTGTTGTGCGGGCGGGCGTAGGTGCGGTGTGCGCCCTGGCGCATGCAGCGAGGGCTCGTTTGCGGGGGTGATGATTCGCAGCGATTGCGTAAGCAAGTGCGGCTATTTTTTGGTCATAGACGTTCGGTTTGTGCGTCGGCATGGTCCTTCTGAAGAATCAGCGCAGAGGGACCATGCATATTCCCTTCGGGCTTAATCGATGTCGTCAATCAGAAACAGTTCCGCTGCTCTGCCCCTAATGCCCTTGATGTCGAATTGTTTTGCTCTGGATTCCGCCAATCGCTGCTTGCCGCAGCGCATCGGCACCGCAGGCACCCAACTGTTCCCATTTGCGTTACAGAGCGCGTGCCTTTTCGATGGTGGTACGCAGTGCATCGATAACGGTGCCGCGGAATGCGCCTTTTTCCAGAACCTCAAGGCCGCGGATGGTGGATCCGGAAGGCGAGCACACCTCGTCCTTCAGCTGGCCAGGATGCTTGCCGGATTCGAGCACGAGTTTTGCAGCACCCAGTACGCCCTGTGCGGCAAGCTGGTAAGCCTGCGGGCGCTTCAGGCCCTCGGCCACGCCTGCGTCTGCTAAGGCCTCGATGAACATATATACATAGGCGGGTGAGCTGCCGCCGATGGCACTTGCGGCATCGAGCTGCGATTCTTCCAGTTCAACGGTGGTGCCGAAGCTGGCAAGCAGGCATTCGACGGCGGCGACGTCTTCGGCAGTTGCCAAGCTGTTGGGGCAGTAGGCGGTAACGCCTGCCAGCACGTGTGCGGGTGTGTTCGGTGCAGTGCGTACGATGCGGACGGGCGCGCCGAACTGTTCTTCCAGCCAAGCGATGGTCTTGCCGGGGGCGATAGTGACAACGGTCTGTTCAGGGCGCATTGCTTCACGGATTTCGGCAATAACGGCCTCGTACTGGTAGGGCTTTACGGAAAGGAACAGGATGTCGGCGTTTTCAGCGACGGTGATGTTGTTAGTGCCAGCGTTAATGCCGAATTCTTCGGCTACAGCGGCGGCGTGTTCCGGCGTTGCATTGGAACCGTAGACTTCACCGGGCGCAACAGCACCGCTAGCGACAATTCCCTTGATCATGGCTTTGGCCATATTTCCGCATCCGATGAATCCAAGTTTCATAAGAACCTCCTTGTTGGCGGCGGGCTTCAATAACGCGTTGAAGCGAATAATGTTGCGCTCTGCTGGCGCCGTTTTATGAACGCGTTCTGCATTAGTCCGATTCTATGCGAAGTGCCTGAGGAAAGCATCTCGGTTGCGAGGAATTAATTAAGTGTTGAAGCTTTGCTGTGAAGTTCGTGGTGCGATGGGCGGGGCGGCGAATGTCCGTGCGCGTCGTTGAACGCTTGGGTTGGTGGAGACGTGGAGCGCCCACCGCGATTTGTGCCGACCCTGGACGTATGATGCCCGTGGATGCTCGGCGCGATTGCGACGCTCGTGAGGACGCGGCAGTCGAGGACGCGCGGGCCCGCGGACTGCTTGACGTGATTCGCAGCAGCTGAAATATGCCCTGTGGTTGCTTCTTGTTTGAACGGTATACTTTTACCTAATTGATTTGAGAGGGGCAGGGAATGGCTAAGAAGAATAACGCGAAGAGCGCTGGCGGCGGAAACGCTGCTGCGAAGACCGAGAAAAAGGGCAAGAACCAGATTTCTCAGCAGCAGGCGCGTGCGAATGCGGCGCGCGCGAGCGCGAAGATCAGCCCTGCACCCGAAGGGCCCGCACCTGCTATTTCGGTGCTGGTGCCTATCTGCAATTCCGAGCAGTACTTGGAGCAGGCGCTTGATTCGCTGATTGCCCAGACGTTTACCGACTTCGAAGCGCTGTGTATCAACGACGGTAGTACCGATGGTTCTCTGGACATCATCAAGCGTTATATGGAAAAAGACCAGCGTTTTCGCCTGATTGATAAGGATAATTCCGGTTACGGCGCGGCAATGAATTTGGGCATCGACACCGCACGTGGCGAGTACATTGGCATTTTGGAGCCCGACGATTTCTTCGAGCCGAATGCTCTGGAGTTGCTGTACGGCTTGGTGAAGGACGCAAGTGCCGACGCTCCTGTCGATGTTGCTAAGGCCAACTATTGGTTCTACTGGAGCACGCCCAAGGAACGCAACCAGCTTATGAGTGTGTGCAAACCCCCTATGACGGATGCCCCCTTCAATCCGCGCGATGTTCGCGAGGTGTTCTATTGCATTCCTTCCATTTGGTCGGCGCTGTATCGTCGCGAAATGCTGGTTGAAAAGGGCGTGCGTTTCCTTGAAACGGCGGGCGCAAGTTTCCAGGACCTGGGCTTCCAGTTCAAGGTGTGGGTAACCGCGCAGAAGGTTGTTATGTCTGAAGAGGCCATTCTGCATTACCGCCAAGACAACGAGGCGTCTTCTGTGAACGACGCGCAAAAGGTGATGTGCGTGTGCAAGGAATTCGACATGGCCGAGCGCTTCATCAAGAACGACCCTGATTGCGAAGATTTGAGAAAAGTCCTGTTCAGGCTGCGTTACGACAGCTATATGTGGAACTTTGCGCGCTTGGCGCCGGAGCAGCGTCGTGAATTTGTGGTTAAGATGCATGAGGATTTGCGTGCCGGGTTCAGGGGCGGCGCGTATGATCGCTCGCTGTTCAGCGACTATCAGAACGCGAACTTGCGTTACCTGATGGAGCACCCAAAGCGCTTCGAGCAGTTCTTCCCGAACAACCCCACGCCGCTGCGCAAGGGCTTGTACTATCTGCTGGTGGCAGGCCCCAAAGCCGCGCTGAAAGCCGCGGGGAAATAGACCAGGCGGGCATATAGGGACAGGTACCGTTTCCCCGCTTAGCGGACAGAGCCTCGCTTGCAGTGAATGAATTGCGCAAGCGAAGCTTTTTTGTGCACCATGTCGTACTGGGAAAACGGGACTTGTCTTTATATCCCCAGTGCGACACCTATGCGACGGATGATTCAGCGCAAGACTCGATGGGGTTGATCGCGAATGCTACTGGCTATGGGTGCCTGATCGAGGGGTGCGGTGAGCGTGTTTGCTGTGATGGGCATTTCAGATGAGCTATTGTTGAACGGGGTATATGACCAGGTGCGACACATTGGGGTCGTGGCTTGAGGTAAACTATATCCTGCGTGATACGCAAGGAAGGATCTCTCCTTGCTAACATGGGCCATCTGCGAAAAGCAGCAAATTGCCTGATAGAGAACCTCAATACCATGAAAATACCTGATCAGTACAGGTTTATCACTCGGATCAAAAGGACTTTTGGCGGATCGATGCTCCGATGAATCTTCAGGTTGCTTCAGCGAAGCGGCATCTATATGGTAGAGTCGTTGAACTTTTGTGAGCGAAGAGTTGAGAAATCGATGCTCAATTTATGACTCTTTATATGTCTCTGAGGCTCTGATAATGATACGATGAGAGACGGAACAATCTCATGGAAGGGACAGACATGAACTCTATGCCGTCGTTGACCCTAACCGAGAGAATCGCCGAGGTTTGCGCTTCTCTCATTTCCGAATTGGGCGAGAAGCCCTTGGACAAGGATGCGGTTTCGCAGCGTTGCGAAGGGGTGTCTCTTTCGAATGCCCAAAAAAATTTAGCTTCGTTAATGAATCTTGGGATTCTCGACCAGGAGAAACGCCCAACTGCTCTTGGCATTCGATGGGCAAATCCTTCCTTGCGACAAGAGGCGACGAGGGAAGTAATCAGTGTTTCTTTTCCTGAGGGGATGAGTGCCTTCTCTTCCAAGTCTGAGAACAAGGATATTGTTCCATGGTTGAAACAGCACGGATCCGTTTCAGAGGAAGTTGCCAAGAAAAATGCCGCCGCCTTTAGGGCCTTGCTTCATTTTGCCGAGATCGGCGGAAGCGTTGAGGACGCCGAAAAGCATGCCCCATTGCCCATCCCTGCTCAGAGGAGGAGAAGGATAACTGTAAACGTTCCCTTAAAGGCAAGCGATACAGAAATTCAGAGAATTATTAATTTGGCCAGGGCAAATGATCTCGACATTGTAATGTACTAAGCAATCATTTGCTCCTCGTGGCTTAGGGCGCTTGATGGCGCCGACCCCGCGCCGACCCCGCGCCGAACTCGCGCCGACCCCGCGCTAGTTCCTGTCGATGTAATAGTGAAACGATCTTCCGATCTTGGTTCGGCTGACGCCCGATTTCTGTTTTTTAGTAAGTTCTAGCAAGATTTCTTGGGCTTTCCGGACGCTAATTCCTACATTTTTTGCTACGTCTGCAGCTGTTATTGGGGATTCTGCCCCTTCAATCGCTTTGACGAGAAGGAGTTCGTGTTTAGAGAAAGAGGAGAGGCTTGATTGCGATAGTGCGCTTTTTGTCTGCATGGGCAAAACGAGATCAACATAGCTTGGGCTATGCTTTTCGGTAAGAATGGGTGTTTTTTCAAAGGCGGAATACCAGTTCTTCCATATCGTGCAAAGGCCGCTTCCAGCTTGGTCTCCAGCTCCGATGTAGTTGAATATCCTCATTAATGTTGGGTTTCGCGGTTCGCTGAATCCTCCCGATATCGCCACTCCTTTGTCGATAAGAAGAGATCCAGAATTTGAAACTGTGATTGAGTCGTTTTTGACCACTATGGTTACTTTGGCGTTTAATCCGTACCATGCGTGAACTAGGCCGTTCACGATTGCCTCATTTACGCATTCGGTGATCGGGTTGCGGCTTCCATGCCTCATCCCCGTTTCGTCCGTTGAGAAGGGCGCTTTAAAGAGCTTCGCAATTTTGCCGACCATGGTGAAATAAAAGTCAATTAGATTTCCGTTTTGGTTCCCGTCTTGCGACATCACTCGATCGGTCCAGCGAAGGTTCCCTTCGGTTTCTTCTCGATAGTCAAGGCGGTAGTGGGGGATTATTCCTGAGATCTCATGTTCAAACCCGAAAGCAAGCAGACCCGCTTTCGTGGGATGAAGAAGTCCGTCCCAGCCTTTTGCCAATCCTCCGATGTGATAAAGAAAATCTTCATTGGAATCGGAGTTCCAGGGACTATGCGCTTTAGTTGCTGCTGCAACTTCTCTGTATCTTGCAATTGTTTTAGGGTCAAGTGCGTCGATGCCTATCTCGTTCAAGGGAGCCCTATCGGCTAGGTAGGCTTTGTCGTATTCCATTTGCTGAATTTCGCGTTCTGTCGCTCTTTGGTCGGTTGTCCCTCGGCGAACAAATGCGATGTCTGCCTTCTTGATGCGCACTCGTACGGGTTTGTCTGCCTTTGAAGCCCTTGGAACATCAATTACGACAACGGAACGTCCTTCGGCGGTCGCCTCTCTGACATCGTCAGGAAGCAGGACGTCGCTGGAAACTTTTTGCGAGCTTCTTACGGTGCTCCAAAATGTGTCGATGAGCTCGCTTGGATTCGCGACGCCAACAATCGAAAAAGTGTGGGTTGTCTTGTTCTCGTGAACTCCGAGGACAATTTCGCCTCCTTCGGTATTGGCGAAGGCTGAATACGACTCCCAGATGTCGTCGGGAAGGCCCGCGGCGGCTTCTTTGAATTCGAGGGTTTGGCTCTCTTTCAGGGTTTCCGAATTATCAAGGAAAGCCATGATAGATTCCTTCCGAACGGATTTTTGAAATATTCTACCAGCTGAAAGAAAGGCCTGATTTGTCATTAGAACATATGTTCGTTGATTGTTAGCCGCTGACCCCAAACAGCTGCTCAATGGCGTTACGTATTGCGCCGTCGTCTAGCCCTATGTTCTTTAGCTGCATGGCGTAAACGATTATTTTTAGGAATCCGATGTCGACAAGGGTGTCTTTATTAAAACTTTTGCTTAGATTCCCGTGAGCGAAGGCGTTGCGTTGAGAGGCGATGCGCTCGCCTATTCTAACGAAGTTGAAATCGATGCCTTCTCTCTTGTAAAGCGCCTGCCCGATTTTTCCGATAGACGGAACTACGTCATTTTCGATTTCCTTGAATTTGTCCTTAAGGGAATCGTTGCGGATTAATTTCCTTAAAAATCGGTAAATGTCTTTCTCTTTGCCGGATGATTCGTCTATGAGATTGTTGATCTTCTCCTCGGCATGATTCTCTGCGTTGATTCTTGCGTCACTCTTGGTAACCCCCTCCGGATGAATGCGATCGAACTCCCATTCGAATGCAGCAACCAGCATAAGAAAAGATGCTGGTGTAATTTGGTTTGATTGGCTGTACGAAGGAGGGATGTGCCTCATGTAAAGAGCGCCGCTGGAGATTGCTTCCAGGATAACGCCTTCGCGCCCTTCTATATGGCTCTGGCCGATCAGCCGTCTTTTTTCGATGGCGCGAGATTCGCTTTCTTCTGGTTGCCATAGAAGGTGCATTGTTGCAAATGGTTCGGTAGTGCCGTCATTGTACGGCGCAGAAAGCTTTATTTCAGAAAAGCGAATATTGGTCCTATAGCAGAGATACTGGATAAACTGCTCCGCTGCGAAGCAGAGTTCACATATGAATCTGAAGTTGTTTGTTGGTTTAAACTCGAACACAAGATTCGAAGTGAACGCTATTGCGGGATGGTTGATTCCATCTCCTACGCTTCTGGAGATTGCGAAATAGGTTGCAACTTCTGCCTCTTTAAACCGAAAGAGTCGTTTGCTTGTTTGCGACGCATCAAAATCGGTTGACGTTATTGAGGCTTTACCCCGTTTGCTCCATTCGTCCGGATTCAGCTTTAGTTCAAAAGCTTGATTGGCTGGGTGTATCAAATTGATTTCGGGGCATGAAAAGGAGACTTTGCAAATAGAGTTTCTTTCATATTTACGGTCGATGTAAGCATGAACACGGACGTAAAGAACGATGTGCTTCAGGGACAGTGTATAGCTAACCCTGCTTCTTTTGTTTACGAGGAAGACAATGGTATGCCCATCTTCGTTGCGTGTTCCTGTTAGATAGTCGGTGTCGACTTCTGGAAATCTCGGGCCGGCAAATACCCCAGGTTTGATTTCCTCTTTAAGCCATGTGTACTCGATCGATTCCTTTTCTTCTTGAACCAAAGGGAAAAGGGAAAGCCTTTTTCCATCGAAGGCGAAAGAGAAAATGCACCCTTTAAATGAAAGTGTGCCTGAGAAATGATGATCCAATTTTCTGCTCCTTGGGATAACGGAACTGGTTGGAGTGGTGGCTGTTGCCGCTTTCCGGCAAAACCGGGAAAACGGCATCTGTCCCTATATTCCCATTTTCCGCAAAAACCGTGCAGGCTGGCAAGCGTGCGCCAATACCCTTTACAATGAAACATCGTGATTATTTAGGTCGCGTTGGGCGCCAACCGCAAAGGCGGCGGCCCCTGCGCAACCACTAAACGATAAGGAACTGCATTAATGCCAAATATGCTCTCAAGCGCTAATGCCAGAAGGAATTGGTTCACCATAACATCCCTTGTATCCAGGGACTTCAAGTTGAAGTACCGTCGCAGCGCCCTGGGCGTTCTGTGGTCGGTTCTGAACCCCTTGCTCATGATGATCGTACTTTCCGTTGTGTTCAGCACGTTCTTCAAGTTCAGCATTGAAAACTACCCGCTGTACGTAATCTTGGGCAACGTCATGTTCGCCCTCATGGCCGATTCCACTTCGGGCGCCATGAATTCAATCATCGAATCTTCTTCGCTTATCAAGAAGATTCGCATTGAAAAGCTCATCTTCCCGTTGGAAAAAGTGCTGTTCCAACTGGTGAACTTCTGCATTTCGCTCATTGCTGTAGCTGCGGTAATGATCTTCTTTCAGGTTATGCCGCACGTTAGTCTGCTTGCCCTGCCGCTGCTGCTCCTGTACGTGGTGCTGTTCAGCGCGGGCGTGGGCATGGCGCTTTCCGCCCTTTCGGTGTTCTTCCGCGACGTGTGCCACCTGTGGGGCGTCGTTATCACCGCATGGACGTACGCCACGCCGCTTTTCTACCCCGTAGAAATCTTGCCCGATTGGGCGGCACCGCTTATGCAGTACAACCCTATGTATCACTACGTTAGCTACTTCCGTGACCTTATCCTGAGCGGCACGGTGCCCGGCTTGCAGGAAAACCTCCTGTGCCTGGGCATGGCGGTAGCTGCATTTGCCATCGGTCTGCTTATTTTCAAGAAGACCGAAAAGAAGTTCATTCTCTACGTTTAAGGAACAACCATGCCCGAAAACGTGAACACCAGCGTTCTGGAAATCGAATCTGAGCTCGCCGACGACTCATCAAAGAAAACCATGATCAAAGTGGACCATGTGTCCATGATCTTCAACATGGCAAGCGAACAGCTGAACAGCATCAAAGAATACGTAATCGCCGCCGCTAAGCGCGAATTGCGCTTTAAGGAATTTCGTGCACTTGACGACGTTTCCTTCGAAGTGAAGCAGGGCGACGTGTTCGGTATTCTGGGGACGAACGGTTCCGGCAAATCCACCATCCTGAAGATCATCGCCGGCGTGCTGGAGCCCAGCAAAGGATCATGTACGGTCAGTGGTAATATCGCCCCGCTCATTGAGCTTGGCGCGGGCTTCGACATGGAGCTTACCGCACGCGAAAACATCTACCTGAACGGTGCGCTGCTGGGCTATTCGAAACAGTTCATTGAAGAAAACTTTGACGACATCGTTGAATTCGCCGAGGTTGAAAAGTTCCTGGACATGCCCATGAAGAACTATTCTTCCGGCATGGTGGCGCGCATTGCCTTTGCGATTGCTACGGTTATCGTGCCCGAGATTCTGATCGTTGACGAAGTGCTTTCCGTGGGCGACTTCATGTTCCAGAAGAAGTGCGAAGACCGCATTACGAAGCTGATCAAAGAGCATGGCGTGACGGTGCTTATCGTTTCGCACAACAATGACCAGATTGAGCGCTTGTGCAACAAGGCGGTATGGATTGAAAAGGGCCATCTGCGCATGGCGGGTACGGCGAAGGAAGTGTGCCAGACGTATCGCGTGCTGGGCGGCCATGTGGGCAGCAAGGAATCGGAGCAGATTGTGTTCGAAACCTTGCAGGATCTGAAGAAGCCCGATATGAGTGGCATCGAATCTATTGAAGCAGACACACGCTACGGCATCGCGGCAAAGCTTTCGAGCCGGTGCTACCCCGATGGGGCTAAAGCGGCAATTCTGGCTTCGGGCGAGCACGAAATGGTGCCGCTGATTGCGAATGGCCTCGCGGGGGCATTGGACGCGCCGATCCTCCTCACTCAGAACGAAAGCGTGCCTGACATTACGGCGCAGGAGCTGACCAGGCTCAACCCCCAGATGGTGTACGTGCTGAATGGCGGTACGTTGGATGTGGATGCAATAACTAAGGAAGCATCTTCTTCCGTTCCCTCCGCTTCGCTTAAAGTGCTGGAAGGTGAAGACGCCTGTAGCCTTTCGTGGTCGATTTTCCAGCACGGCGAAGGAAAGGGCCTATGGGGCTCCGATGTTGCCCTGACTTACGATGGCTGCTTGGGGGATTTGGTGTCCCTTTCGCCCTACCTATTTTCTAACAAGTGCCCTGTTCTGGCCAAAGAGGCTCCCTCCGAGATTCCGGAATGGATGCTTGATGTCGCGCTTTCTGCCAAGGAAGTTTTGGTGGTGGGCGGCTATAAATCTTTCACTGAAGAGGCCTTGGAGCCAATCGCGAAGAGCGCTGAGCAAGTTACCCGCTTTGTTGGCGAGGGCCCCTACGATGCGAATGAGAAAATCAACAATTGGATAAGCCGACATGCCAAGGCCGAACGCTTGCTGGCTGTTTCTATCTGGTATCCCCAGGATGCCGTTGCTGTTGCGGCATACGCTTCGAAGAACAGGGGCCTGATTGTTTTGGAAGACCCACAAAACCTCGACAGCGTTGCCCATGGAATCAACTATCTGAAAAAGCAAAGAGGCAAACTTGAATTCATCGGGGACAAATCTCGTTTCAACGATTTAGACAAGAGCCTTTTAGCAAAAGCACTGAAGTGCGATTAGCTTCCGATGAAGCGTAAAAGGGCTTCCTTGGTTTCCGGCTGGTCAAATACTCCTTCAGTGAAGTGGTTATGACTCAGGATGTCGTCCGGTAAATAGGGCCAGCCGGGGTTGCACTCGTCTGCCACTGAATAAGCATCGTTTGGTATATCGATGAACCCCCCTTCGAAGGCGTGTGTCTTTACTGGGAACATCATGGACGCCGGGTACAGGATTTTTCTCCAGGGCGCATTGAAGAGGTTATCCAGGCCGTAAGCAACGGCGGTTGCTTTATCTTTGGAGCAGAGCAGGCCTGCTGCCTGTGCTTTCTCCTGATAGGTAGAGAAAAGCGTTTCAATGTTTTCGATTTCTAGAGCGGCTTTTTCGTCGTCTTGATCGTCTCTTTCAATTTGGACACATTGCGCAACAGAGCCGCTGTCCGGGGAATATAGGAGCCCACGTTCGCCCCAGTAGGGAAATTCATTCATTTTCGCCACGAAAGCATCCATGAGTTCAACCCGTAGAGAGCGAAGGGCGTCATCTTTGCTTTTGCTAGAGGAGGGGGCCCAGTCCCATATACAGACGTCAACGAAGCAGGGGATGTGCTGGTTGCGGCTGCTAAATCTTACTTGACGGCAAAATACATAGCCGTCGTATGCGAGGGTCAGCTGAAAATCCGGATTGTTTGCGCAAATCCCTTTGAGCTTGTCAACATCTTCTCTCATCATGCAGATATCGATATCGTCATCCCAAGGGATGAACCCGTTTCGTGACAGCGCGCCTATCAACGAGCCGAACGATGTCCAATAAGGGAGATTTGCCTTTTTGCAAAGCGCATCCAGCTCGAACATAAGGCGTCCGTTTGCTTTTTGCATGATGCGCGTGTTTCCCTCGGCTTCTGGGAGCAGAGAGAAAATCCTCCTTCTGGTTTCTGCGGGAGTGTCGTTTGGGTAGGCCTTCCTGAACAGCGCTTCCATACGTAGTTTGTTGCGCTCCGCTTCGGTCCTTAGGGAAGCGTCGATGGCATCGTATTTTGCATTAAGATTTCCATTAATCCCGTTGTCTGCTTGTTCGATGCGTCGAAAGAGCTCATCTTGCTTCGATTTAATATCGAATAGCTCGTCTTTAACTAGATTATTCTGCGTCACGAAGCGCTTTTCTGCTGCATGAAAAGCGCGGGAGGAGACAGGCAAAAGACTTTTGAATTTGTTGATGAGAGACATACGACCTCAAGTTCATATTTGTTTTTGCATTTTTGCTATTTTACATTGGAAATGACCTCCTTGAACAACACTTGCCACTGATGCTCATTTGGTGATTGGCTTAAATAGTGTTTCGTTTGACGCCGTGGGCCCGAGACTTTGTGAATCTTCTGTATGATGTTAAAAACGTGTGTTTAACGAAAGGCAATTCGTATGGCTATTGGAAAAAAGCTGCTAAGTGTATTTTTCTCTTTCACTCTAGTTATGGGTCTTCTTCCTTATTCGGCATTTGCGGATCCTTCGGATTCAAGCTCGAATTCAACCGAGTCTAGCTCAGATGCATCGACTTCCAATGAGTCCGAATTCGCGGATGGCGGGGTTGCCTCGAAGCCGGACCCAAACGATTCCGAGGGTGGAATGGACTCCAATGGTTCTGTCTCTGGCGGGGAAGATCCTGAGTTTGGCGCCGATGACGAATTCGCCGACGAGCAGGAATTATCTGCCTCTGATTATAGTGATGGCAAGCTGGCAATTTGGGCCGACGGCCTTGATGATCCTTCTGACGCCACGGACGTTTATCCGCCTGACACTAACGAAATTGAAGCATACGCTAACGGCTCTAACCTTCAGCCAATGAACTTCAGCTCTGAAATGCTGTACTTCTGCAAATATGAGAGTAGCTGTAATTACGACCAAGGCCTTAGCTCGGGCGATGGCTATCACGCCATGGGCTATTTTCAGTTCGACAACAGGTATGGCCTGGGCAGCTTCCTGAAGGCTGTGTATAACTACAACCCTTCTACTTACAGCGCTTTAAAGGTTATTGGCGATCGCTACGGATGGGATGTGACGGGCGCAACCCGCTCCAACGGTGCATTCACCCGATTGGGCAACGATCTCAATACCGCGTGGCATGCTGCATACAAGGCGAATCCTACCGAGTTTTCAAACCTGCAGAATGGCTGGGCATACATTGATTCCTACAACGGGTCGTTAGGTGCTCGTGGTTGCCTTAAGGCATTTGGAATCAACTTGGACAACCGCCCCGATTGCATTAAGGGCCTTTGCTGGGGCATGGTCAACTTGTTTGGTGCAGGAGGCGGTGCCTCGTATATCAACAATGGCAATTATTATGGTGCAAATTGGTTCTTCAAGAATTCAGGCATTAATGACTCTATGTCGGACGAAGCTTTTGTAACTACTCTTTGCGACTATGTTGTCAATAATGTTGCGAAGCGTTATCCCAAGCAATCTATCTATTGGACCGGTTGGCAGAATCGGTACAAGAGCGAAAAGGCTGATTGCCTAAATTATCTTCAGGCAAACGTTTACGTAATTGAGGATAAGTTTGATTCTTCGATCCAAGGGTCCTATTCCGTGTTGGATGGCGAATACGTGGTTAAGTCTAAGTTAGATGGGATGGGAGTCCTTCAGGCTGATGACGTTTCTTTGGCATCACAGATGCAGACGGCGTTAAAGCTTCGTGCGTCTGTTATGGGGGATAGCCAGAAGTTTGAGTTTGAGCGAGACGGCAGCACGGGATATGTGAGAATAAAATGTGTTCAAAGCTCTTGTTATCTTGGTTTGGCTGGCTCCAACGGGCGATACAGCCAGAACGTGATTCAGAAGAACTACTCGGAGAACGATAAGACATTACTGTGGCTCCTGAAGGAAAATAATGGTGCGATTGTGATTGCGCCAGCGGTAAATCCCGACTATTGTCTCGATGTTTCAAGCGATTCCTTTCATGATGGATCGAGCGTTGACCTGAGAAAAGCAAGCGGGGCAGACCGTCAGAAGTGGAGTCTGATATCAACTTCGCCGGAGGTGAAAGGCGGCAGAACCGTTGAAGACGGCATCTATTACGTTGGCGTCAAGGCCGATCCTTCCCAGGTGCTGGACATCGCGGATGCCTCGTCTTCTGATGGCGCCAACCTGCAGATATGGTCTGCTACGGGGGCTGCAAACCAGAAGTTCCGCTTCGAGTGCGGCGATGACGGCTTCTACACGATAACCTGCCTCAAGTCTGGCAAGGTGCTTGACGTCGACAACGGGAACGTTGTTCCCGGGGCGAATGTCCAGCAGTGGTCGGGCTATGGCGGGGATTCCCAGAAGTGGGCCGTCCAAGACGACGGCGATGGGGGCTACCGCCTTGTCTGCAAGGCGAATGGGCTCGCGATCGACTTGACTGGGGGCTCCACTGCCGACGGCACGAATGTGCAGTCGTGGACGCTGAACGGAACGGAAGCGCAGTCCTTCGACATTTCGTCGGCGAAGGCCGACCGTGCCGTTGCCGACGGGGTTTACGTCGTCTCCGCTGCTGCCGACCCGTCAAAGGTTCTCGATGTCGAGGGCGGTTCGCTCTCGGACGGAGCAAGGCTCCAGGTGTATGGGACCAACATGACGCAGGCGCAGGCTTTCCGGTTCGACTACGACGAAGAGACCGGGTTCTACACGATAACCAACGAGGGGTCGGGCAAGGTCCTCGACGCTGCGGGCGGTTCGACGTCCAACGGGACCCGTGTGCAGCAGTACGCGCCGAACGGCACTCTGGCTCAGCGCTGGATTGTCTCTCGAGACGGGGACGGCGTGAAGATCTGCTCCGCGGCTGCGCCCTCCCAGGTCCTTGACCTGACCGGGAGGTCTTCGTCTGACGGCACAAAGGTTCAGCTATGGAGTTCTTCGGGCGGATCGAACCAGCTTTTCAGGCTGTATTCAGCTTCGCCGGAGGTGGTGAAAGGCGGCAGAACCGTTGAAGACGGCATCTATTACGTTGGCGTCAAGGCC
>OLRR01000347.1_pt1 | contig 38072 bp, 47 predicted proteins | sample 1671941 | NCBI WGS metagenome assembly OLRR01 (sample SAMEA3136628, study PRJEB25190) | human gut metagenome
CAATTCCAGACAAAATCGCGATCAGTTTTGACGGCGATGGGCAGTTTTTAATGCAATCAGCTCTGGAGAAGATCAGCAATGAACAAGATCATTTCTGGCGTGTGTTGATGGGTGAGGAGCCACCTAAGGCATGTGGTAAGTGCGAATACTGCCGGCATGGCAAACAGCTGGCAGGATTTACAGAAGTTAGCAGCATCGAGATCTCATAGAAGGGAGTGAGAGTAATGGAAGATGAGAAGCCTTCCTACTACTCCATCATCACGGCTGATGTGCGCTATGATGAACGGCTTAAGCCGAATGAGAAATTGCTATACAGTGAAATAACTGCACTAAGCAACAAATATGGGTACTGCACAGCTACCAACTCGTACTTTTCCAAGCTATATCGTGCGGACAAGTCAACGGTTAGCCGCTGGGTCAGTCACCTAGAAAAGTGTGGCTACGTGCAAGTTGAACAAACCCGCGATGGCAAGCGGATTGTACAACGAAAAATCTACCCCGTTGCAACATCCCTATTGACAAAAAAATCAATACCCTATGCGCAAAAAGATCAATACCCTATTGATAAAAAAGTCAAAGGGAATATTACAAGAGTTAATACTACAAGTATGAATATGAGAGAGAGGATTAAGCAACCTCTCGACACAAACAATGAGCTTTCTCTTTTGTCATGGCCAGACAGCTTGGGTGCCATGACTGATCAGATCACACGGCTACTGCTGTCCGCTCAGGAACAAGGGATGTCAGATGCCGTTATCCAGATGATCATCGACAAAACGCGTATGGCAAAGCCAAACACGACATACGGCTATCTAAAGAAGGTGATCGATGACTATCTCGGTCAAGGCATCTATACAACGGTCGATTTTAGGCGCAAGCAGGATCAAAAACGACAAGCGGAGCATCGGGAGATTCCTAACATCCCTGTTTTCAAGATTGATTAGGAGAGAATTATGAGTGATGAAAAAACGATTAAAGAGGTAACAAAAGAACGAGACGAGCTGTTCAGCAAAACGTTATGCAGTCGTATATCGCCGTCTTAAATGCACGGCTTATCGAGTTAGGAGGACATCATGAGTCTAACCGTTGAAGAGCACAAGTATTATCGCGGTGACAAGCTGCAGAGCATCGAGTACGTGACCGAGTTCATCGACAATAACAACGATGGGGTCGTGTACTACATGGATGCCGAAACCGGCATGTACACGGACTACGGCTATTGTATTGACGAATTGCAGTGCTACACCAACGACTGGCGGAAAGTGGCTGAGAACTGCTGCAAGCGGTACGGATGTGAACTGGCCGGTGAGAAGTTGGAAGCAGAGACAGAAGATGCTCTGGTGCAGACAATGCTCGCCATCTATGCATGGATTGAGTTCAAGGACTGGCTGTACTACGACCAGATCGAAGAAAAACATGGAATTATGCATGACAAAGGGGAATAACCATGACTAAAGAAGAGTATCAAGGAAAACTTAGCCAATTGCTTAAAGAGATGGACGAACTGGATGTCGAATACTACGATGACGATCAATTTGCCTTCGACGGCGACTGCATTATGCGACTACACGACGTTGCGGATGATGCATTGGAACTGGCGGAAAAAGCAAAGGATGTGTTTAACAATGACTAATCAAGAATTTATCAACAAGTGTAAATGGCGCGTATCTGACTATCTCAACAAGCTGGTCGGAAAGGAAACGGCCTGCAAACCGGAAAACGTGTTTGTCGTGTGGCAAGCTAAGGCTCTGCAGAATCACAAGGCCATGCTTGCAGCACCGGGCAGATACAACGACAAGGACTACTACTTCGAGTTTACCTATAATGGCAATCTTAACGAAACGTACATGGACGTGTACACGAAAGACAAAAACGTTCTGTTTAAGGAGGCACGCGATGGTCAAGACAAAAATGTTTACCGATCTGGTCAACGATATTGATCCCAGCGTGCAGATCAATCGTTGGCTAGACAAACATCCCGACTATATCGTTATGGACGTCAAACTGTCGACTGATTTTATCGAGGAAGACAATCAGTTATGCTGCACGGCGTTGGTCATCTACAGGGAGTATGAAAATGTGTGAATTTTGCGAAAAACATAAAGCACTGCTGTCCTGCCGGTTTGACGGCATCGGTGTGACGGTTAAGATCATCAACCACACGCAGCTCGATGCGATGGCGAAGGTCAAACGTGGCGAAAGTGTGATCAGCGTCGGGCAGTCTAATCGCATCAAGTACTGCCCGGTGTGTGGAAAGGAACTGAAAGATTGAAAAACTACTATGGCAAGAAGGTTAAGCTGGACGGATACACGTTTGACTCAAGAAAAGAGGCGTCTTTCTACGCAGCTTATATCAAGAGCTGCGGTAAGAAGTACCAGGTGCATCCCCAGTACGAGTTGTTGCCAATCTATAATGCCGGCGAAGTCCGTGTTGGCGGAATTTACTATCGGCCTGACTTTGTTGTGTATGGTGTTGACGGGGCCATAGAGCACGTTTACGACGTTAAAACGGGAATTGCCTATCGAGCAACCGACGCGAGCGCACAGCTAAGATTTAAGCTATTCTGGCGCAAGTACGGCATCCCGGTTGAGGTGGTGACACCACTCAGGAGTTACTTTAAAGTCAAGATCTTAGGCACGACCACCAAAACACAGCCGATGCATCAGCGCATCAAGCGTGACGGGACGATCGTCAAGGACTACTACGACATCAAAACTTCAATTGATTACAAAGTAGAAGAATTACTGGAAGGAGAAAGAGATGGAAAGCAAGGAAGTTGAGCGGGCATTCCGTAACAGCAGAGCAGTGACACTTGGTGACTCAAAACTGTACCTGATCATTGAAGCTAATCACATTAACGAAACGGTCATGCTAGATGAGGTATACCAGGACGGGCAGAGCTACGTATCAAAGAAGCTGCCGAGAATCGGGGCAAGGTTTGATATGCTGCGAAAGCCAACGTTATACAGGTGACCACAATGAAAAGAAAGTGGAATGGATTAGGGATGACGGTAATGGTTTGCTTGCTGTTTTGGGCAGTCGTGATTGTGTTGCTAGCACACGTGTTGGAAGGATAGATATGCGTAAGGAAACGGTATTGGGAACGCTGGTGGTTGGATTTAAGTATACGGTGATCGCATCCATTACGATTGCCATGATTATGACGGTCCATAACACCGCAGTCAGGTTCATCTGTTTCATGTTGAGCCTGTTCTTCCTGTAGGCGATGCAGCATGGCAGTAAAAAAGAGCCGCACCGCGATGGCACGACCCTCTAATGAATCAACACCATCAATTATAGCAGAGGAGAGTGGCATTGTGGTTCAGCAGCAGACGATAAATGACAGTGAGTTCCGTCCCATTGATCGTGAAGCAACGGTACAGGCCGTTAAGTCCTTTTTTAGTGATCGTGAATGTTATGATGGCTATAATTATCAAGAACTGAAACGGATGTCTGGAGCGTGGGGAGAACTGAAATCGCCAGCTCTCAGCGCAACTGGTGGTGGTAGCGGTATTGATAATGGAGTTGAGCAGCGTTTTATCAAACATACTGAGTGTTTAAGAGCCGTTCAAGCAGTTAATCATGCATTAGAGGGATGTGATCGTATGTGCCGTGATATTCTAGTGCAACACTATATCAAAAATGAGCCAGTTCGAAACGTACGGGATGCACTGCATATTTCAGGCAACGCAACCTGGTCGAATCTTGATAAGCGAGCCTGTTATCAATTTGCTCAATGCATGGAATATGCAATTGATTTGTACAAGGTTAATCGTGGCCTGGTTCCGCCATTACAGATATTTTTATAGCAAAAAAACCGACAGTTTATGCCGGTTTTTTTGTTGTTCTGTTTTGTTCGTGCGTATGTTAGGCGTATAATATATATATTCTAATAGAAAGGAGGCCTGCCTATGGCAGAACATAAAGCGGGCGATGTTGTGAAGATGCTTCGTGAGTTGCATTACGAAGAAATCCGGATCAACGGAGACCATCACATGTTTTGCGGACCAAAGGGAAATTTAATCCCAGTTGCGTATTCTAGCAGAAAAACGCTAATTCCCGTTGGTACTTACAAGCATATTCTACATCAAGTAGAAGAACATCGCTAGCTAATAGCAAGACGTCAAGAATTATCTTGGCGTCTTTTATTTACTTTATACGTATAAAGGCGTATTATTTTCTGGAAAGAGTTAAGGCATACATGGAGGGACTAGTCGTGGTTGAATTTAAAAAGAATGCAGTTGTCTATCCGGCCATTTTAGACGACAGTGAAAATGAAAAAGAAGTCTATACAGTAACATTTCCAGATGTTCCAGAGGCATTTACAAGCGGGAATGGGCTAGCGGAAGCAATTCTAATGGGTTCAGAAGTCTTGGGTGCTGTTTTAGTATTGCATGATAAGTTACCTGAATCATCTGATCTAAATACCATTCAAAGCAAAAATAAAGGTAAAATTGTTATTCCAATTGCTGTTGATTTAGACGAAGCCAAAGCTAAGTCTAAGCCTACTAAAGTAAAGAAAAATACTACTATTCCAGGAGATGTAGCACGTAAGGCTGAAGATGCTGGTATCAACTTTTCTCAAACTTTAACTGAGGCTCTAGAAGCTAAATTAGCAAAAATGTAAATTGCGATACACCGTACATTATTCCAAGTACAGTGTATCGTTTTTTATTTTACTGCAATCAAAACTAGGGGATTTCTAGGGCCAAACTAGGTAACTGCTAGGCTCTAACTGGTGCGATAATAATAGAGTGATATTGTATCACAAAACCCAATTACTCGGTTTTCTCAAAGGGTGTCTTTCCTACTGGAATTGATTATAGCTTCTTCCAAAACAGGCGCTACGGCGTCTGCTTATGCATCATCACCGGGAACGCAGCTTTTATGCCAATTATGCCAAGACGATATTACATCAGTGAAACAACCGCGATGAAGGCTAACGATTAGTTCAATTCAATCCATATGTCATATGGAACCTCCTTTCAAGTATTGTAGGAACAAACGAGCGAATGATTAATGTGCGTTTCAAATACGGCTGCGAGTGGGTCCGACTCCCACATGATGCTTTCCCGCTTTGGTGGGAAATCTTAAATTTGTATTTTGGATCCCAAACATTATCTCCGTTAAAATTGGTACCGCAAATGGTTAGCTGCTCACACAGCTAGACGGTTCGATTCCGCCGTGCGGTATTGCGCTGACACACAGCAGCGCATTGTCGGTGTTCTTCTGCCAACACCGGCTGGAAGGTCCCAGGTGGGCACTGCGTTTCAACATCATGTCGCAGCGCAAAAAGGGTGCGAGTCCCTTGCCTATCCATTTCCTGGCTTTAATTTCTACATTTGCTTATCAACGACTCATACCTGCCAGGACAACGTATCGAGGCTAGTCCTCGACAGCGTGGAAGCATGGTGGCAACGCTAAAAGGCGTTCGCAGGTTCGAATCCTGCTGCTTCCGTTGAGAGTAGCGCAATTCACTCTCTTGCCTTTCGATCGATTTAGGCTTTAGATGAAAGGCAGACGGTACGGTCATCTCCATGCTTCAGATGGGGATGCTATGGTTCAACTCCACAGGCCGTCATTGTCCGAAATGACGTTAAACTACATATCACCCATTCAGAGTCTAGCTATAATGGCTAGGCTTTTGTATTATATTTTTGGGTGATTTTTATATGATTGAATACTTAAAAACATTTTTGGAGGCTTTGAGTATGAAGCCAAAAACTAAATTTGTTGGAGTTATTTTTGGAATAGTACTTTTATGCTTAAAACCATTTTTAATTCAATATAATATGAACTGGTTTTATAATAAGTTTTCTTGGATTATTATTTTAATTACTTTATTTTTTGCAGCCTCATTAACAATTGAAGTAATAGTTGAAATATACAAATGGGGTAAAAACAAATATAACAGATGGAAAACTGAAAGAGATTACGAAAAATATATTTTAGGTTTGTCTGATAAAAAGTTGACAATTGTAAAGAAACTTTATGCTAATGAGCATCACCAAGGATATTTAAGACAAAACGATACTAATGTTATTGAATTGGTTAATATGTACGTAATTATGCAACTTAATAATGAAATTATAGTAAGAGAAAGCCAAGTTGAAGATATAAACGATCCTGAATTTCTTTTTGTATTACAGCCACCGGCTTTACACATCATAGAAAAGAATTCAGAAAAATTTAAATAAATTTAATTAGTTTAGCTTAACGGCTGTTTTTTTATTTTAAGGAGGTGAGTAGCATTACTCAAAAATTAACGCAGAAACAACAACGATTTGTCGATGAGTACATTATTTCGGGTAATGCTACTCAGGCGGCAATTAAGGCTGGATATTCTAAGAAGACAGCTGCAGTTACAGCAACCGAAAACCTAAGAAAACCTAATATTAAAGCTGCTATCGAAAAGCGCAATGAAGAAATCAAGTCCGAAAAGACTGCAGACATGACCGAAGTGATGGAGTATCTTACTTCGGTTATGCGTGGTGAGCAAACAGAATCAGTTGCTACTGCTAAGGGCGTTTATGAAGACGTTGAAGTGTCGGCAAAAGATCGCATTAAAGCGGCGGAATTAATCGGTAAGCGTCACGGCGCATGGACTGATAAAAAAGTTATTTCTGGCGATGTTCAGATTGATGTGGGAATGGGGGATTATAATGCCAACTCTTAATCTGAATTTTCCTAAGCCCGCTAATGTCTTCAATAAACAGATTTATGACAACCTTTTTGATTATTCACATTTCATCGAAGTTTGGTACGGCGGAGCAAGTTCCGGTAAATCGCATGGAGTAGTGCAGAAAGTTGTACTTAAATCACTCCAACACTGGAAGCATCCCCGTAAAGTGCTATGGCTTCGGAAAGTTGATCGAACAATTCAAGAATCTATCTTTGCCGATGTGATTGACTGTCTATCTAACTGGCAGCTTCTACCTCTGTGTAGAGTAAATAAATCAAACCGTACTATTCATTTACCGAATGGTGCGGTTTTCTTATTTAAAGGGATGGATGATCCGGAAAAGATTAAATCGATTAAAGGGTTATCTGATGTTGTCATGGAAGAAGCGTCTGAGTTTAATCAAGATGATTTTACGCAACTCACTCTTCGTCTACGTGAACCTAAGCATAAGAAACGACAATTATTCTGTATGTTTAATCCGGTTAGTAAGTTGAACTGGACCTACAAGCAATGGTTTGATCCGAAAGCAAAGGTTAATCCGGAACGAGTATCAATTCACCAATCAACTTACAAGGATAATCACTTCTTGGACGCTGATAACATTGCAACGATTGAGAACTTAAAACAAACCAACCCGGCCTATTATAAAATCTATACGCTAGGGGAGTTTGCCACATTGGATAAGCTGGTCTTTCCAGAGTTTGAAAAACGTCGGTTAAGTATTCGAACCTTATCACAGCTTCCCTCGTACTTCGGCTTGGACTTTGGGTACACGAATGATGAGACAGCATTCATGCACGTTAAAGTTGATGAACGCAAGCACATTATCTACATCATGGAAGAATATGCTAAGCGAGGGATGCTTAATGACGAGATCGCCAAAGTAATCACTGATATGGGCTACTCTAAGGAAGTGATTACTGCAGATGCTGCTGAACCCAAATCAATCGCTGAGATCAAGCGTGATGGCATCTCTCGAATTAGGCCGGCCAAGAAAGGTAAGGACAGTATCATTCAAGGAATCTCATTCATGCAGCAGTATCATCTGGTAGTTGATGATCGGTGCGTAAAGACTATTGAAGAGCTCGAGAACTATACGTATAAAAAGGATCGAGCAACTAATGAGTACACAAATGAACCTGTGGACGCGTACAACCACGAGATCGATGCAATCAGATACGCGCTGAATGAGATCAATGGAGCTAGCGCACCACACGGTAAACTACTCAAAAATATCTATATCTAAGGGAGTGAGATCAATGGCGACTATTAATGGCAAAGGGCAAGTGCTTCCTGGCAATGTTTTCATCTATCCACTGGGCGAGAAGTTAACAACGGCTGACCTGCAAGCCTTCATTCAATACAATCAGCAAGCAAGTACTGGCTATCAAGAAAACATGCGTATGTATGTAGGCGATCATGATGTATTGCATAAACTGGGGCGTGGCTTAGGACCAGACAATCGCTTGGTGGCTAATTTGCCACACTATATCGTTGATACTTACAATGGCTTTTTCAGTGGTATACCAGCCAAGATTACGCTTGATGATAAGCCAAAGAATGAATTGCTACAGCAGTGGAATGACACAAATTCCTTCCAAGACAAATTAAGTGAAATCAGCAAGCAAGCGGATATCTACGGACGTTCGCTTGCTTTTGTATATCAAGATGAAAATAGCGAAACCAAGCTGGCATATGCATCCCCAATTGAAGCGTTCATGATCTACGATGACACGGTTGCACATCAGCCGCTAGCTTTCGTGCGTTATTGGCGTGATGCCAAGAACAAGCAGATTGCTAAGGTTTACTATGCTGATGATGTCTGGGATTACTACGATGATGTTCTAGCAGTTAGTGATGACACTAATCCGTTCGGCATTGTCCCGGCAGTTGAGTTTTACGCGAATGAAGAGCGGCAAGGCGTGTTCGACAACGTCAAGACACTGATCAATGCACTGGACAAGGTTTTATCACAGAAAGCCAATCAAGTTGAGTACTTCGACAATGCCTACTTGAAAATCCTTGGCATTGATTTGGATCAAGATGATGATGGCAAGCCGGATATTGATATCATCAACAACCAATTGATCTACTCACCAGATGCAGACGCAACCAACGCAACAGTGGACTTCATTACCAAGCCTGACGGGGACAATATGCAAGAACACATCATCGATCGGCTTATCTCAATGATTTATCAGATCTCGATGGTGGCTAACCTTAACGATGAGGCCTTTGCAGGCAATAGCTCTGGTGTGGCCTTGCAGTACAAGCTGCTACCGATGAAGAACATGGCTGCGAATAAGGAGCGCAAATTTACCCAAGCCTTGCGACATCTATATCGTGTTGTGTTTAGCGTTGGTACTGTTTTGCCAGAAAGTGATGCTAATGCATGGCAAGACCTGCGCTTTAAGTTTACGCGTAATCTGCCGGTTAACTTAGCCGATGAAGCACAGACGGCATCAACGCTCTCTGGCATCGTCAGCAAAGAAACACAGCTGTCAACACTTTCAATTGTGGACGACCCACAAGCCGAGATTGATCGCATGCATCAAGAACAGGCTGATGATGTTAAGAACGCACTGCAAAATGCGACATCGGCAGTAGACAGTAGAAAGACTGATGATGTAGATGACGAAGAACAATAATGCATACTGGCGAGAGCGTGAGTGGCAGTTAAAACAGCTGAAGAACGATGACAAGTTCAATCGCCAACTTAAGAGATATTATGATCAACTGATTGTCGGCATCAACAAAGAGATTGACCGAGAAGTTGCATCACTGGCTAGCAGAAATGAGACATCAATCGACAATGCTCGTGCAGCTGTTACTGGTGCGGATATTGCAGAATACGAATCAGAAGCACAAGCATTGGTTCGTCAGGCCGATTTGATGCGAGCGGCTGGCCACCATGTTACTTATGATGATTTCAGCGATGAAGTGAATGAGCGTATGCGGATATATAATGCCACCATGCGTATCAATCGTTTGGAATTGCTTAAATCACAGATTGGTCTGCGCATGATTGAGTGCGGGATGCAAGTTGATCAAGCGGTGCAAGACAAGGTGTCTAAGGACTACACAGACGAGCTGAAACGGCAAGCTGGTATCCTTAATGTTACTGCTAAGGACGATCAATTGTGGACGTCTAGTGATGTTGCTAAGCAGATCATGGTTCAGTTTAATGGTGCAACGTTTAGCCAACGGATCTGGGCGAATCAAGATGCGCTGAAAGCTACATTAGATGCAGTAATCAGTGTTGGGGTTATTCAAGGCAAGAACCCACGCCAGATGGCTAAATTGCTGAAAGACCAAGTTCGTTCCACTATCAACAACCACAGATATGTGACGGAGCGCATTGCTCGAACCGAGTCAGCTCGTGTTCAGCATGCAGCACAGATTAAGTCGCTAACTGACAATGGCTATCGTTGGTGTAAATGGTATGCAGAGCCTGGTGCGTGTCGCGTCTGCCGAGAAATTGCTGATAATGATCCTTGCAACAAGGGCTTAGGCGTATATCCGGTTGATAAAGCGCCAGAAATTCCAGTACATCCCAATTGCCGATGTTCAATCAGCGCTTTTTGGAGTGATAAAGATGTTTAAAAGAATCTACGCAAAACTGCTAATCAACTATTTGTTTATTAAAACTTATTTTTTAGGGCGCTAGTGATAGTGCTCTTTTTTTGTCCGTTTCCTGCGTTGTGGACGTTAAATAAAACTTGAGTATGTCTCCCAAGACGTTAAATGCGAGAAAGGAGTGCCAACTATGGACGATGAACAAAACAAGGAACAACTTACTAATGATCAAGAACAAGCTGGGCAAGGCGCGCCAATTGAGGCCCCAGAAGATGATGATAAGAAAGTTGACTCCGACAAAATTGTTGAAAAGCTGAAAAAGCGTATCGGCAAGGAGCAAGCATCAAAGCATGACCTTGAAAAACAGCTTAAGGACGCTCAGGCAGAGATCGAACGGATCAAATCCGGTAAGTCGGTTAAAAAGCTTTCTGATGAAGACAAGGCCAAGAAAGCATCCGATGAAAAAGATGCTAAGATTGCCGAACTGGAAGCCAAACTGGCTCGCAACGAAGCAATCAAACAAACTGCTGAAGTCTTCAAGGAGAGTGGTTTGAACGTAAGCGACAAGGTCTTAGACATGGTAGTAGCCAATGATGACGAAAAGACTTACGCCAATGTACAGACGCTGATTGAGTTTGCTCAGTCTATCCAAAGCGACGCGAAAAAAGGGATGCTTAAAGGCCACACGCCACGCCAGAATGGCAATAACAAGATGAGCAAGGCTGACATCATGAAGATTCCTGATCCAGTCAAACGTGTGGAAGCCATTAAGCAGAATATGACTCTATTTGAACACTAGAAAGGAATGAAACATTATGACTGTTCCAGAAAATGAAATTACGAAAGCAGATCTGATTGCACAATCTATTGATTTTACGGAACGTTTTAACGAATCTGTTGCAACTCTGCTTAAGATCACGGGCGTATCACGGATGACACCAATGACGGCGGGGTCTCAGATCAAGATCTACAAGTCCGAAGTAACTAAGGCTGCGACTGCCGCCGCTGAAGGCGATGTAATTCCGCTGTCCAAAGTTACGCGTAAGCTGTCTGCAACGAAAGAATTAGCTTTCTCCAAGTACCGTAAGCAAGTAACCGCTGAAGCAATTCAAGGCGCTGGATTTACGCCAGCGGTAGCTGACACCGACAACAAGCTGCTTAAAGAAATTCAGAAGGACATCAAGAAGAGCTTTGTTGACTTTGTTATGACTGGTACGACGACTGCCACCGGCACAAACTTCCAAACGGCACTGGCTAATGCTCTGGGGCAATTAGCGGTTAAGTGGGAAGATGATGACGTACAATCTGTGCTGTTCGTTAACCCAATCGACTTTTACGCTTATTTGGGTAGCGCAAATGTTACTGTACAAACGGCTTTTGGCCTGCAGTACGTACAAAACTTCCTGGGCTTCAACACCATCATTATGACTGGTTTGGTACCACAAGGTAAGGTAGCTGCTACTGCATCCCAAAACATCAACTATGCTTACGCCGCAATGTCTGGTTCGCTAGGTCAAGCATTTAACCTGACGACTGATGAAACTGGTCTGATTGGTATCGTGCATGATGCTAAGACTGAAAATGCATCTGTAGAAACGATGGCTATGACTGCCAGTGTTGTTTACCCAGAACGTCTGGACGGTATCGTTGTAGCTACGATTTCTGCTCCATCTGCTTCCACTGGTAAGTAACCATAAATGTAGGTGATTGGGATGGATAAGACAGCTACTTTGGCTAATCTCAAGACCATGATCCGCTTAAAGGACACTGGCCAAGACGATCTGCTGAAACTGATCATCGATAATACCGAGCAAGCTTTGCGGTTCAAGTTGCAGTTGACTGGGCAAGATGACTTCCCTTCAGAGCTTGGTTTCATTTTGCTTGAAGTGTGCGTGCGCCGTTACAACCGACTGAAGAACGAAGGAATGTCGTCATATACGCAAGAAGGCGAGTCAATCACCTTCAATTCATCTGACTTTGATGATTTTCAAGACGATATCAATATCTGGAAACAACGTCATAGCAAGGATGTTCGTTCCAATGGCACTGCTTATTTCGTCAATCCGTATCGGAAGTGATTGTTATGAGAATGGATCATGTAATTCGTTTTTACACGCAAGGTACGGGTTATAATCCTGTCACTGGTCGGCATGATAACAGTGCTAAGCTGGTAGCTACGATATACGGTAATGTAACTGATATGGGCGTTGATCGTGCCGTACAGGTTTTTGGTAACTATAATCATCAATCTAAGATACTGCGGTTGGAGTCCGCTATGCCTAAGTCATGGTCGTACCTGACGATTGATGATGACACTGCCAAGTATCGTATGCAGACATCACGCAAGCCACTTAAAGGCAACACACTGATTGTGGGTGATAGCAATGTCTAGAATCGTTAAGATTGAAGGACTGTCAGAACTGCAAGCCAAGTTTGAAGAGATGAACATCGAATTTCATCCCAAAGTGCGCAGTATTGTTGCCAAACACGGCGCAGCTCTTCAGCAACGTACTAAGAGCAATATGAGTGCAGCTTACAGGGGCCATTGGGAAGGCAAGCGCTGGGTTAAACCAACTGGCGCAACCAGTCGAAGTACGACCGTATCGCTACAAGATGGTGGCATGACGGCAGTTGTTGCACCACATACCTACTACTTTCCATATCTTGAGTATGGCACTCGCTTTATGTCAGCTAGACCAACGCTTGGTCCTGCTTTTACGTACCAGTCAATGCAGTTTATCGATGACTTAAAGCACTTAATGGAGTGATTATATGAAATCACCAGATCAGGCTTTATATGACTATGTTTTTACACAATCAACATTAAAAGGGTATACAACGTATGATCATCTGCCAATGAGCAGTGAGAACGCGGCATACCCTTTTGTTGTCGTTGATACGGTACAAACTGCGCCGATTGCCACTAAGACTGGCTACAGCGCACAGCTATCGATCATGATCCATGTGTGGGCAAGCGGAGATGATCGTATTACCGCATCAACGATGACTAGTAATTTGCTAAAGATGCTAGGTTTTACTGATTTCGAAACGAATGGTTATGCTTTTGCACCACGAAATCAGCAAAGCCAAATGATGCAAGATACAAGCGTACCTGATACTGTGCTTTGGCATGGTGTAGATACGCTTGTATTTGATTTGAAATAGAGAGGATGAAAATCAATGGCTAAAACCGAAATTCCGGCTCTGCAAGGTATTGATGTCGTGCTGTTCGCACGTAAACTTTCCGAAGCAGGCAAAGTAGCCGGACAAATGATTCCATATCAAACCAGTCTGTCATTTGATCCACAGCGTGACAGTGACACTAATCCAACTAAATCTGGTTCTGTGGGTACTTCAAGTTCGCTCGAAACAGATCTGGAAGTAGAGTTCATCAACAACTGGTCAAAAGTTGCTGACCAGCTGCTTGATTCATTGTTCGATAATGAAAAGATGGAATTCTGGATCATTTATCGCAAGCGTCGCAACAAGGCTGGCAAGTACTACGCAATCTACATGCGGGGCACGGTCAATGAAGATGAGACTGATGGCGACCCAGACGATACTTCTAACCGTGATACGTCAATTACCGTTGATGGTACGCCACAACGGGGATGGACTGATCTGCCTGATGAAGCGCAAGAAGAACTTGACTACGTCTTTCGTGGCGTTGGTGTTGTCACTGACGCTAAGGACGATGGCACTGATGGTGGCGGTGCTGCTTGGACTGATTCCGATGCCGGCACTGGCTCAGAAACTGCTACCGTAACGACTGCTAGTCACTAATTTAATGTAAGAGAGCGGTCTGCTCTCTCTATAAGGTTTTGAGTCGCTCAAGGCTTTGTAGAGAGGGCAGACTTTTTAGGAGGATCTGTCATGGAACTGACTATTAATAACAAAAAGGTTGAATTGAAGTTTGGCGTGCGTTTCCTGCGTGAGCTGGACAAAATCGCCAGTGTCGAAAACAGCGGTATCAAGTTCGGTATGGGCATGAGCCGGTCGATTCTTGGTTTACGTGCCTATGATGCAGCTGTTTTATCAGATGTGCTGTTTGCTGCAAGCTATGGAAAGGTTGCTCAGACCACGATCGATAACTATCTAGACGACTGCGAAGACCTTGAGAAAATCTTTGACGAAGTACTTAAGGAAATCAATGAGTCTAATGCAGCAAATTTAGCGGTAAAAAAGATGAAAGCCTAGATAAACGGCCAGAGCAAAACAGTGAGCAGACGTATCACGAGATTTTGCTTAATTCATTGGCATATCTAGGCTTTAAAAATCTAGAAGATATCTGGGCAATGGGCATGGCTGAATATCAGCTGAGAATGGAGGCCTATGAGTTGCAACAAGTTCAAGTCAGCCAACATATCGCTGAACAGGCGTGGGCTAATCAAACCGTACAAGCCACGACTGGAGAACGTCATCCTAAGCCCAAATATAAGAAGTTCGATCAATTCTTTGACGCTCAAGAGCATGTGGACGCAGTACGTTCAGCGTATGAGCCAAACTACCAAGCGCGCTCTAAGCGGGCTAAGAATCAGAATCGAGCAGAAATCTTGCTGGCCAGGTCGCGCGAGTTCCACCGGCTTAAGAAAGCTGGCAAGATCATCCCACTGGCCGAGCGGAAAGGAGAATGACAAATGGGAGAATCATATAGTGTCAGAGCCATTCTCTCGGCAGTTGATACCAGTTTTTCGTCCACGATTGCTCGTGCCGGTCAGGCTACTGAATCTTTTGGCCAGTCAGTTAACAGACACATGCAGGGCGTTGGCAATGCCATGATTGCTGCTGGTACTGCTACTACGGCAATGGGCGTTAAAGCAGTTAAGGGGTTTGGTAGTTTTCAATCATCGCTTAATCAAGCGGCGGTCATTGCCGGTGGGACGGCTAAGGATATTGATGGCCTGTCTGATGTAGCCAATCATATGGGTGCTGTATTGCCAATCAGTGCTCAAGATGCAGCTGATGCTATGGTGGCGATGGCTCGAGATGGTGCATCGATTGGCACAATCAAAAAAGAATTCCCGGCAATTGCAGAAGCGGCGACTGCTGCCGGTGCAAATCTGCAAACGACTGCCAGCGTTGTTCAACAAGCTATGAACATCTGGGGAGACAGTCTTAAATCGCCACAACAGGCTGCTGCTATCCTGACGCAAACAGCTAACTTATCCAATGCATCAATTGAAGACATGCAACAAGCTCTAGCTACAATTGGTTCTGTTGCCAAAATGGCTGGCATGAACATGAGTACAACATCCGAAGCTATTGGTCTGCTCACCAATCGAGGATTTAGCGCTGCACAAGCGTCAGAAGATCTTAGTTTTGCTATAAGGCAAATGTTAGCCCCATCTAAGGGTGCCAAAAAGGAAATGGACGCATTAGGCCTATCATTCGTTGATAGTTCTGGTAAGATGAAGCCTTTCCCACAAATTTTGAAAGAAGTTGCTGCGGCAACTGATGGCATGGGTGATGCTCAGAAGACAGCTGCACTTAAGACCATGTTCGGTGCTGCTGGTATGCAAGCAATCGCTCCACTGTTAGATGCTGTTAAGGATAAGTCTGATAACACCACTACATCATGGTCTGCTTATGCTAAAGCCATGAATGGTGCTGCCAAAGACACTCAGACAGCTACTAAGTTTTTGAGCGACCAGGCTAATGAGATGCAGCAAAACTTAGGTTCCAAGATCGAACAGGTTGGTGGTAACTGGGAAGCACTGCGTAACAAGGCAATGCAGACTAAAGGTGGCGTTAACAGTGCAATCCTAGACATGATGAACCAGTCTCTAGAATGGGCATCAACATCTGATAGTAGTACAGCTCAGGTGATCCGTAGTTTCATCGGTATGTCGCCAGCGATTGGTGCTGCTACTACCGCTTTAGGTGGTCTGTTTAAAGGTTGGGGTAAACTGATTTCGTTTGGTGGTAGTGTAATCAAAACCATTGGCAATGTTGGACGTGTGATGAATGCATTATCGAAGGCTGGCGATTTAGCTACTGCTATTGGAAGTTTAAGGAAGTTAGCCGAAACATCTCAAGTAGCTGCTGGAACAATGCGGGCTCTGCAAGTAGCACAACTAGCGTTGGCTAATCCTTGGGTTGCAATTGGCGTTGCTATTGCAGCAGTTGTAGCAGTACTCGCCATTTTCTTCACGAAGACAAAAACAGGCAAAGCACTTTGGAAAGATTTCACACAATTCATTTCTGATTCTGTTGATAGTATCAAGCAGGCTTGGCAAGGCGTCACAGATTTCTTTAGCAACCTATGGAATGGTATTGTGCAAAATGCACAGGGCATATGGAGTGGCTTCGGACAGTTCTTCAGCCCAGTTGTTCAATCGGTTGAAACGGTTTGGCAAGGAATCACTGATTTCTTTGGCAACTTGTGGAACGGTATTGTCACGACTGCGCAAGGTGTTTGGAGCTCATTTACTCAGGGTATGGCACCAATTGTTGATGCCTTTAAAAATCTTTGGAGTGCGTTGACTGATTTCTTTAGCACATTGTGGCAAGGAATCGTTAATACCGCACAAACTATCTGGCAAGGGCTAAGCCCGATTGTTACTAACGTCTGGAATAGCATTAAAACCGTTGTTTCAACAGTTATGCAAGCTATCTCAGACGTAATTCAGACAATTGGAACTGCAATTCAAGCTGTATGGACGGCAATCTGGAACGTTGTTAAAACCGTTGCGATGACGATTTGGGACGCCATTAAGAACTTCATTAGTATTGAAATTCAAGGTATTCAAAATATCATTCAAGGTGTTATGAACATCATTAAGACCATTTGGCAGACTGCTTGGAACGTAATTAAAACAGTCGTACAAACAATTTGGTCGATTATTTCAACTGTTGTATCTACGGCTATTAATGCTGTGGCAGGCGTTATTAGAGCAGTAACTGATGCAATTAAAGGGGATTGGTCTGGTGCTTGGAATGAAATCAAAAATGTTGTTACGACTATCTGGAACGGTATTAAATCAGTAGTTACAACAGCAATCAACGATGTGAAATCCGTCATTTCCAGCGTTATGAACGGTATCAAGTCGGTATGGTCGTCAGTCTGGAATGGCATCAAGAGTGTTACTTCGGGCGCAATGAATATGGTACGATCGGTCGTTTCAGGTGGCATGTCAGCAATGCATGGCGTTGTTTCGAGCATGATGAGTGCTGTTCAATCAGCTTTCGTTAGTGGCTGGAATGCAGCACGTAATGCTACTGCCAATGGCATTTCACGAGCAGTGAGCGCTGCACGGTCTATGACAGGCGCAATGGTATCTGCCGGTCGTGATTTCGTCATGGGCTTTGTTAATGGTATCGAAGGTGCAATCTGGCGTGCTGCATCTGCTGCTGCTCGTATGGCCAGTGCGGCTATGCATGCTGCTAAAGCATGGTTTAACATTGGCTCACCATCAAAAGTTATGCGTGATCAAGTCGGTAAGTGGGTACCCGCCGGTCTGGCAGTCGGCATTGAACAGAATACCGATCTTGTTGAAAATGCTGCTAAGCGTATGGCGGAAGCTGCTATGCCGGATATCCATATGGCTGACATGCAACAGCGAATCAACGGGGCACTGTCTCACGGTGCATCATTTGGTGGCACGGTTGACCATGAGCTTAATGTGGTACAACAGCCGGCTTATATCAACTTGTCACTTGGCGGATCCAACTACACGACTTTTGTATCTGACATCTCACGCGAGCAAGGCAGTCAAGCATCACTGGCACGCAATTATCGTTTCTAGGAGGGCAACATGTACGATTTCCACGATTTAAACATCAATCGAAAAATTGAAACCGAGCCATTGCCCATTGAAGCGCTGAACTATGGTGGCCATTGGCTTGATCAAGAAATTGACGGCTACATGACGCTGTCAACGTCTGGTCGTAACGAGTTTTCTCGGCAAATCAATGCCGCTGATCGAGTAGACGATGGTGCGGTGTATCTGTCATCGCGCGTTGAGAGCAAAAAGATCACTGTTACGTTCCAGTTGTTGGCATCGACAATTGAGCAGTACAACGAACGGCTGAAGAAACTGAAACAACTCTTGTTTCAGCCTAATCAGCCGTTTTATTTTGCCGACTTGCAACAGTATCACTTTATCGGCACTGCATCGGCTTTGACATTGGACAGTGAAACGCTGAATACTACCGGCAAAATTGAGCTGTCACTAACAGATCCGTATCTGCATGGCAATGTTAAAACTATCACTGGTTCTGGCACACAGATTGAGATTAGCGATAGCGAGTTGGCATACCCACAAACGCCAACCAAGCTGACGTTTACGCCAACTAAGGCGGTAGCTAACCTAACCATCACTTGTACCGGCAGAAAGATCAGTCTTTCGGTTGGTGTGGACACTGGTCAAGCAGTAGTGGTTGATTTTGATAACTTAAATCTGTCGATTAATGCTGTCGACAACTTAATGGGGTTGACGCTTGATTCAAATTTGAGCGATTTTTATATCACTAACGGATCAATAATCAGCATTAATGCAGCTGGCAACTACAAGTTAGAATACGAGGTAAAACAGCTATGAAAATGTTTCTTTTTGACCGTAATCAAAAAGTCAAACGATGGCTGGTTGATCGTGATTTTATCGAAGCAAAGATGGTGGAGCAGATTAATGCAGCTGATCAGCTGACGTTCTCTGTACCACTGAATAAACGATTGCCATCATCTTACTTCTACGCAGCTATCCCACAGCCACGTGGTTCGGGGTATCTGCTTTTTAAGATTGTCACGGAAAAGGTATCGTCTGATCAAATCGAGTATACAGCCGTTGAATCGGCTTATGATGAGCTTAAGTCGTATCACTATATCAAGGACGTGCGACCAGAGAACCGGAAAGCCGGTGAACTGTTGCATACTGCCCTTGAAGGCACACGCTGGCAAGTAGGACAAACGTATGATAGTGGTTCTTTTTCGACCAACTTCTACTACATCAGCACACTGGAAGCAATTCAAAAAATTGTGGAGCTGTGTGGTTTAGAGGTTACGTTTGAGATCACCTTAAATCCTAAAACGCATCAGATTGAGCATCGTTTGGTTAATCTGTATGCTCAGCAAGGGCAACGAACTGGCAAACGGTTTGAATACGGCTCAAACTTGCTGACGGTTGAACGCGAAGAATCAGCAGATAATCTAATCACGGCTTTGATCGGTCGAGGTAAAGGTGAAGCCGTCTATCATGAAGACAACACAGCAGAAGAAACGCCTGATGGATATGGTCGGCGTATTAACTTTGCTGATGTCGTCTGGTCGAAAAAGAACGGCAATCCTGCTGACAAACCGGCTGGTCAAGAATACGTTGAAGACGTTGACGCAACAGCTAAGTATGGCTTTGACGATGGCAAGCCACGTATCGGTATTGAAATCTTTGAAGACATTACTGATCCGACAGAGCTACTACAAGCCACTTGGTCCGCACTACAGACACTGAAACGACCACAAGCTAGTTTTCGAGCTAGCGTAATGGACGTTGGCGATCTGGGGCTTGGCGATACGGTGGCTATCGTTCGCCACGATATTAAGATTGAGTATTTTACGCGCGTTTACAAGGTTACGCATAACTTGTTAGACGAACGGCAAAACACAATTGAGCTTGGGGACGATTTCTCGGGAAACTCAATCACAAGCACAGTCAATGATCTTGGTAAGAGTGTAGGCACGGTTGAACGAATTGCCAACTATGCTGCAGTTTCAGCTAATGGCAAGAATGCAAACTACTACGGCCAGGCACAGCCAATAAATCCAATGGAAGGCGATCTGTGGTACAAGGATCTAGGCAATGGCGAAACTGATATGTATCAGTACCACGCAGACAACTGGATTCTAATCACGTCTACGCGTGACTTGCACAATGTAGAAAAGCAAGTCAAGCTAGCACAAGATGATTTCAAAACAGCTTGGAATAAGGCGGTTGCTGCTGATTCATCGGCCGCTAAAGCTCAACAACGTGCCGATGATGTAGGCAAGCAATTACAGAGCGCACAGGCAGATTTCGACAGCCGATTGACGACAGCAATGGCTAATGCCAGTTCTGCTACGGCAAAAGCTCAACAAAGGGCTGATGATGTTGGTAAACAGCTACAAAGCGCACAAGCCGACTTTGATAGTAAACTGTCTGCTGCAAGTGCTAGTGCTAGTGCTGCAACTGACAAAGCTATGCAAGCTGCTAATGCCGCACAAGATGATGTCAATGAACAGATCAAGGAACTGAACGCTTATAAAGATACGGTTGGCAAGACATACGTTGCTAAGGGCACGGTCATCAGCAATGTTAATTCGGAAGCTAATGCGTCAATCTTTAGTACAAGCAATAAATTGTACATGGACGCTGCTACCACTGTTTTTAGCGGTAAGGCTTTTATCCCTGACGCCGCCATTATCAATCTCACGGCTAGCAAACTGACTGCGGGGACGATCGATGCGTCTAAGATCTCAGTAGTTAATCTGAATGCGTCAAACATTAACACTGGTACGTTAAACGCTAGCTTGATCAAAGCGGGGTCTATGTCCGCTGATCGAATTGTTGGTGGAACACTTGACTTTAAAAATGTCGCTGTCGCTAATCTATCGGCCGGCAGTATCGTGTCCGGTACGCTTGATGCATCAAAGGTTTCAGTGATCAACCTAAATGCATCAAACATTAATACTGGCTCTCTGAATGCCGGATTGATTAAGGTTGGCTCAATGTCTGCTGACAGGATTGTTGGTGGTACGCTTGATTTTAAAAACATTGCCGTATCCAACCTGTCCGCTGGTAGCATCGTTTCTGGCACATTAGATGCTGCTAAAGTATCTGTGATCAACTTAAATGCGTCTAATATCAAGACTGGCACGCTTGATGCAAGTCTGATTAAAGCCGGCTCAATGTCTGCTGACAGGATTTCTGGCGGAACGATTGATTTTTCAAAGGTCAATGCAGCCAGTTTGTCAGCGGATCAGATTACATCTGGTACGCTAAATGCCGGTAAAGTCAACGTTATTAATCTAAACGCCGATAACATTACTTCTGGTACGATTAACGGTCAAAATCTTAAAATCAACTTGAATACCGGTGAGATCCTTTTTCAAAAGGGCAAGATCGCATCAACTAACGGTTTGCTGAATATTAACGTAGATGATGGAACGATGTCTGTCACCAACTTTCTTAAAGAGGGTGCATATTTCAAAAATGGTAACATCGAGCTTACCAACTTTGCTTTGTGGAATAATGGTGACGTTCCCGCATATGGCAAAATCGCCTTTGCCCAAAATATGTTTGAAACTGGTAATAACGGTATAGAAATACAGGGTAAAAAGGGCTGGATAATTCATAGCGAAAACTTTGATTATGATCAGACACTTGTGCAACACCTTTGGACGAAAGAAAAAACAGGAACTTCAATTGGCGGCGACGAAAGCTATATAAGTTTGCAAGCATATGACGGGATTTCATTGTATGGTGGTGCCTTTTTACCAACTGATTTAGATCCTCCTTTATCGACATCATTTAAAACGCCACCATATATAACATTAGGGTTCAATCGTGGCACGAAAAATCATAATCCAGCTTTTAACGCATCATCTAATTGTTATGTATTCAATGTAGATGATACTGGAGCAGCTTTGTCATACGGTAGAAGATATTTTAATGATACACAATATGGCTATAATTTAAGAGCCGTTCTACCTTGGGATTCAACTATCGAACTAGGAGATAATGCTGGATATGACGGCATAAATGCCTATTTTTCAGTGGTTTCAAATGGGACAACGGTAATATCATTTGATGCAAATGGTGCAAATGGTCTTCCTAAAAGAAGAACATATATTCCAAACCTAACAGCAGGCTCTTTAAACGTCACCGGTTCGAAGAACGCCATTGTGCCGACATCAGCTGGTGCAACGCTGATTAATGCTTATGAAACAGCAGAGTATTACTTCGGCGACATCGGTGAGAGTACTACTGATAAAAGTTGTGTTGCGCAGATAACGATTGATCCGCTGTTTTTGGAAACGATCAATACGTCAGTGCCATACCAAGTGTTTGTCAGTGCTTATGACAATGCCACAGTGTGGGTAGAATCGAGGACAGCCAATCTGTTTGTCGTTAAATCGAGTAAACCAAACACCAAGTTTTGCTGGGAGCTAAAGGCAAAACGCAAGGGATACGAAGATAAGCGTTTGGAAGTTGACGATTCAATCAGCGCTGAAAACCTAAGAAAGCAGGCAGAAAAGAATGAACAATAACGTAGATGCAAACGAAGTAATCAAGAGTCTGATTAATAAATTAGCAACGGCACAATACGAAAATGCAGTGTTGGAAGCCAAGTTGTCAGAAACGTTGAAAGAAAACGAAGGACTGAAGAAAGGGAACGGTGATAAATAATGGCACTTACAAAGGAAAAGACGGTCAATCTGTCCGGCCGGTCAGTGATTGACAACGTAGAAGTTGCACGGTTTTCTGCTCAGGTAGCAACTGACATCAACTCAACTACAACGACCAACACGTATATCAACGATCAAGCAGCATATCGCAAGAATATCAAGCAAGTACGGGATGATTCGGATGCCTTCCGTGCATATGTTCGAGCAGAAGAAGATAAGTTGTTTGCTGAAACTGCTGACACAGATACTACGGAATAGTAAAGACATGGTCGCCATAGAAATAAACAATGCAGACAGAGAGCGTGTGAGAGATCATACGCTTTTTGTTTGGGCGGCTTGAAGGGAGATTTTGAGCGTGCCTTATCATATTTTAATGTTTCGCCAAGTACAGCATATGGTTGATGATCCGCTTATCATTGCGTTTACTTGGTGCGTAATTACCGACGTAGTTACTGGATATATCAGATCGGCATTTATCCGTAAAACCAACTCAACCAAAGGGCTTTTAGGATTAATTAAACATACATTAGTTCTGGTTAGCATCATCAGTATCTATCCATATCTCATTAGTCTAGGTTTTGACTGGTTAGCGCAAACGATGGTGTGGGGCTTTATCATTAACTATTTGACATCGATTGTCGAGAACTGGGGAGAGATGGGGTTGTATTTACCGCCGCAGATCAAAAGCCTTTTAGTCAAGTTGCAGTCTGATTACGATGCAACTGATTACAGTGCAATCACGGGTGCGAAGAAAGGAGATCACAAAAATGGCTAATCTCGTTATGGATATTTCTAGCTATCAACCAGATACAATCAGCTTTTTTCAAGCCGCTAAGAACGCTGGCGTTAAGGCAGTCATCGTTAAGCTGACGCAAGGCTCGGCAGATGGTGATGCCTACGTCAATCCTAAGGCACAAGCGCAGATTAACAATGCGCGGTCTGTAGGCTTGCTTGTACACGGCTATCACTACGCGCGCTTTAACGGCAATCAAGATGCTCGCAACGAGGCTAAATGGTTTGTTGATCATGCAAAGCAGTTTGGACTGGGACCTGATTCTGTTATGGCGCTGGACATTGAGGATAGAGCCAACGCTAAATACGCTACTAATGATGCCAATGCGTTTTTACAAGCCGTTAAAGATGCTGGCTATCCTAAAGTTGACATCTACTCGATGGCATCGTGGTTCTGGCAAGGCCGACTTAATGCTGCTCAACTGATTGCCAAAAACAAGTGGGTTGCCAACTACGGTGTCAGTCAGCCGGGTGTCGACAACGTGGGCACGTGGCAATGGACCAACAACTATAAGATCGCTGGCACCGGCGTTGATATGTCATACGACTTTAGCGGATTCTACACTAATGCTACTATCACGCCGGAATCTAAGACCGTCATCAGTACGCCAACGCCTAAACCAGTTGCTGTACCTAAGACTTGGGTAGACAACTTAGGCGACAAGTGGACGGCTGAAGACGGCAAATTCATTGTCGGTCCAAACTACACACTGCATCTGCGTTGGGGTGCTCGGCCTAGCGCTTCCGCAATTGGTGTGCTTACTGCTGGTAGTGTGGTTAAGTATGATGCTTGGTCTCGTGGCAAAGAGTTCGTATACGTACGACAGCCACGCGTTAATGGCCAATATGGGTATGTAGCTGTCAGAGACTCTAAAACCGGAGAAGCATTTGGCAAGTTTGAGTAAGGAGTGATCAGAGTGACACTATTTGACATCGCATATGATGATTTCAAACGTGAGGATACGACTAACGTTATCGCCATTACTCTGTATACTGATGACAAACAGCCAATTACGCCTAATGCCAGCCACACGTGGATGGCTAAGGTGTCTAAAGGCGATAAGTACGTTGGCGAGTACCCGGTAACAATCTCTGGTGACACAATCAAGTTATCATCGAGTAACTTAACTCGGTTGCCGAACGGTGACTATGGTCTAGAATTGTGGGAAACATATAGCGGATCTACTACTATCTATCCATCGGCTGGAGTGATGGAGTTTCGAGTGCATCGAAATGCCAATGATACATTGGGGACGGTTGACCCAACTACTGATATCAATGGCATTATCGATGATCTGCATAAAGCGGGAAAAAATATCAAAGTAGTTGCCACCAATACATTGCCTGCTGGTAGCAAAGCGTCAGTAACGCAGTCCATCACCAATGATGAAAATCAGCTGACATTTAACATCCCACAAGGTATTCAAGGCGAGAAGGGGAATGTTGGTCCCGCACCTACGCTAAAAATTGGGACGGTAACTAAGCTGAATCCTGATCAGGCACCAACAGTAGCTTTAACTGGTGGCAATGGCACCTACACGCTTAACATGGGAATCCCGCAAGGCATTCAAGGCGAAACTAACGAAACCGCTACTAATGCGTTGGATTTAGCTAATAGTGTAGACAGCAAAGTTGCCAAGATTCAAAGTAACGGTGGCGGACGGAATCTGCTACGTAACAGTAGCGGCAAATTCCAGCCTAATTTATCAAAAGTAGACAACTGGTTAAGGTATGACAGTTCGACTGTCTATATGACACAAGGGCAACAGTATACAGTTCATGCAGATGCTAGTTCTGGGCTTGTTTGGAGCGGTATCCATGACAATACCAAAGAAAACAACAATGTTGTCTTATGGTTGACTGATAATACAAAGGTTAGTCAGATTATTTCTGATGCTAACACGGGTACTAGGACAACGTTTACGTGGAATAATCCAAGTGGTACTTATTATCTCCGTGTCAACACATATAAGTCGGATAATAGTGGTTATGCAGAGAAAGTTATGCTTGAAAAAGGCACGGTAGCCCACGACTGGCAACTAGCGCCAGAAGATATCCAGTCCGAAATCGACACATTGAAGGAAGCTGTCAAAAAACTGGGGGGGACAATCTAGCCCCACTGGTAGCTCCAGTAATGCTTAAAGGTGGAACTGATACTGAATCGATAACACACGGACATGCACAGCGTTTTGCGTTACCGCTTGGGGAAGTAGAGTTACTACCAAAGACAGACATTCTTGTAGATGCGTTGTCAGGAGATACACTTAGTCAAAGTTTTGTTATAGAAACAGATGCTACGAGTGTCAATGGCACTTTTACGTTCTTTATGGCGGACAGCAGCAGTCATCACATTGTTCCGTTTAACGTTCAGCAGCTCACTGCTACCAAATATCTTGTTTCAGCAAGCTATACAGCTGGAGATGATGGTAAATGGCGAATTCTAGATATAATGCGATTGAACTTAGCCGGTGGAACGTACGTCGAGTTCTCTAATCCTTACGCAGACATAGATTTGTCGGGGGGGGGAGCGCAGACCAACCTGTTAGCTGATTGGGCTACGAACTGTGCTCTAGGCAATTGGACGACAAATGATACTACGGTTCAAACCAAAATCGCTAATGCCGTTCTTAGTTTTAACGTTAAGAGCTCAAGCACTGAATACGTTGATTTCTACAAGAAAGATGTTAACTTGACACCAGGACATGCTTACAAGCTAAGCTATATGGCACGAGGAACTGGCATTGTGCGTAGCCACCTGTATGCTTGGACTAACAAAGGGTCTACGAGTGAAACTGATTCGTTGAATTTCACAACGTTGACTGATGATTGGCGACAGTATAGCCAGACTATCGTCTACGATCCAACGTCAGATAATAGCAGTAACACTAAGCATTTTCTTTTCCGCTGGAAAAAATCCGATTGTGAATCGTTAACCGGTCAGATTTCAGATTTAAGTCTGGTTGATATAACAGAATAGAAAAAAGACAGTCCTGGCATGATAGCTAGGGCTGTCTTTTTTGTTTGCCTATGTATTTATTGTGGTAAATGGCTAACAGCGTAGTCGGCCTGGTCTTGAGTGAACTTGTCGCCGGCATCAGAAGTAAGCTGATCGCGAATTGCTTCCGGTGACATGTTTTGATCTTTCTGGTAGCTCTCTGCAGCTTTCAGAGCATTCTTGTTCCAGTCAGCCTTGACGTGGTCAACAGCATATTGAGCTGAAGCATCGTCAAACTTATCACCAGCATCAGAAGTCAATTGATCATAAATTCCTTGCTTAGACATGTGCATCGTGTCAGAATAAGTTTGAGCAGATTTCAACGCTGCTACTTTAGTTGCAGAAACATGAGATGAAGAACTAGAACTAGATTTAGCAGAAGACGATGAGCTGCTTGATGATGAGTTGTCATTCCCACCGCTCACTGCTGCAGACCCGATAAAGATAACCAGTACAACGAGGATCCAGAACCAAACTCGCTTGTAGACCGGTTTCTTTTCTACGTAAACCTTACCGTCTTCGCCCTTAATTTGTTTTGCCATTATGTATGACCTCCCAATAGTTCAGCTTTTAACGTCATTCAGATTTTGGACGATTTAATTTTTTGAGTTCCTTAATAATCTCATCGTTTTGGCGAATTAAAATAGTATTCTGCATCTTAATCACATCTAACTCATGATATAGGGTCTTGGTATCATTGCTAGTGAAAGATGGTGCAGACATGATGAAGTTTTCGCTGAAACCAATTTGATTCAACATGTCATGATACTTTGGATCAACATCTTGCAAGAAGTTTTCATTAATATATTTCTCCCCGTATTTTTCAAAGCCGGTTTGTTTCGGCTTGTCAGGGTCTGGTTTGTTCCAAAAAGCCAAATTAATCATCTCCATATTAGAAACTTTACTAATCTTAATTATAAAGGATTGTCAATACTTAAAGAGACCATTTTCCCACATTTTTCCCACACTGTAACCAACTCCATCTAAAACTATATAAAATCGGCTTAGCACGAATAACATTTCAAAATACCTATATATCTATATATAATGTAGGTATTTTTTTGATGAGTACAGTTAATTGGTCTAGGAATTTGATGAACAGAAGGAATGAAAACGAGAGGGGTAGTATCTCTACGGGGACTGTCACGATTCGTGCACGTTAAAATACCCTACTCAAAATATTACTGGGTAGGGTATTTTGGTACTAAGAATAGACTTGTGAAGTAGTCACTTGGTAGCCATTAGGTAGCAAAAATGTGAAAGTATAGTGATACAATATTGAATGTATTTACTAACTTAGATAAAGACGAAATAGGCAATGACATGGCATTAACACCACTATGAGATGTTAGTGAATGTCGCCATTAATTCCGTGAACGTACTGGTAAGTCCGCTCGTATTCCTGAACGTCGTCGCGACGTTAAGTAGTCGAGTGTCGACCAAAACCCTTGCTGTGCAAGGGTTTTTCTTTTTGCCTAATTTTAAAAATATCGATTGAGTTTGTGAATTTTTGCCAATTATTTGCTTGTGGTAGCAAAATGGTAGCAAACTTGTCACAAATTTTCCAATTGATTACGATTTTTCACAAGTGCTTCGTGAGTAACATGAGTGTAGATTTCTTGAGTAACCCGGCTGTTAGAGTGTAAGCACACAGTAACAACACGTATTCCAACCGCCATACGGACCTCCTATACTTGAGGAAACTCATATAGGAAGCCTTTTTGGATGGCTCAAAATGAAATCGTTGAAGTCAGCGCCGCTTCAAACGATCGCAAGACTAATCGGCGCGTATTAGTAGCATCACTTTCGATTCAGAAGGTACGGCTCAACATCTATCAAGATGCTGGGTCTGCTAATACGGCTGTCAGCCAAGCTTAAGAGCAAACAAAAAAGCCCACAGCATGATACTGTGAGCTAATAAAAGAGCGCCCTTTTGAGGAGCGCCCAGCCGGCTTGTAAGTTAGGAAGCACTCACTGCACACGGCTTAGTATTTATCACAAGGTCATTATAACATACTCTGATTATGTTACAATAATAAAGCACACGTGAGCAGGCTTAGGAAACCTGACTTGTGCTGAAAGGAGGCAACTCCCGATGTGGCATTTGTGCTTAGTATTTATCATCGTGCCTAATAAACACGTTAAAAAATTAATTAAGCGACTGTTCAAGTAGCAGTCACCAGCGCTCATCAGTTTGGATACTGATTGGGCGCTTTTTGCTTATCAAAATTCTGGTAATGTAAATGACAAGCAACCAGTACTCAACGATTAGAGGTAGTGATATTATGACGATATCTGCGACTACTCATAAATCGCCATCTTAAACTGCCATAATTGTACATTTTCAAATTGTCATTTCTATACAATTTTTAACTGTCCCTGACATCTTTCACTTGATGGTAAGTATGATGTTCATATTCATATTTCCCAGATGAAAGAAATGTAAGCAAATATTTGGACGGAAAATCGTACTAAGAAGTATCATGCCTTTGACAATCTGATTCAGCAAAAGCTCAAACTGGATCTGCATGGTCAAAAGGTCGGCGTCGCGATTGGCAATGGTCAAAACGGTGAGATGCTCAAAGAAGTCGTGAAAAGCTACCATGGAAATCCCAAGCTCATCGACGCCTTCTCTGGCAAACGCAAGACGCTGCGCAAACAGACCAAGAATCTGGACATGTTGATTTTGGTAACGGCCTATGCCTCGCATCCATCTTCTTGGGTTTTGAATGAAGCCTGCAAGGACTATGGCATTAAGTTTGCCGTCAGTCCCAAGCTGGCCGTTCAATCATTCAGCAAGGCACTTTACCGGGCTGAGCATCATCTGACGGCTTTTGAGCAGGAAAATCAGGAAGTTGCGTATCCAGTTGCTTAAGCAAAATAGTGCAAAATGAAAATGGCTCCGTCATGAAAATCGTGGTTGAGCCATTTTCTGTCTTTGATGTTCTCGAAGTATTCATGAACGGAGTGAAATGGCAGAGGCAATTTTTGCTGGGTTTGAAGTTTTTTGAATATTGCATAATGAGCTGCTAAAACATCTAACCGCCCTTCCATAACGATATATCTAAATTAAGCATACCAAAACGGCCCTGACGCAAAACTTGCGGCAGGGTCGTGCTGTTTTAGATGAATTTTGAGACAGCCAGCTTTAAAATTCAATTCGCTTCTGGAAAATCGGCTGTTGGCGCAGGTCGTAAATCGAACCGGCAATCGGCGTAATAGCAAATGGTCTTAAAATGCTGCGCCGTTCAGAATGGTTTGATGAAATCTGCTGCATTTCCGGTCGAGCGGCAAAAATCTGCTCCAGATACTGCTGATTGACTTCAGTTGCCGTGCCGGTTAAGGTGAAGCCAACACTGTCCAGAGTTTCGCTGCCTTTTAAAGCCGTGATCGAGATGCGGGGATGCGCCTTTAAACGTTGATAAAATGGTTTTTGATAGGTCGTCGCAAAAATCAGCCGGTTGCCGTCTAAAACCTCGATATCAGCGACGTTGGTATGGGGATCGCCATTTTGATCAACCGTGCCAAATACAACGGACTGAAAACTATCGACAATCAGTTTGAGAAATTCATCGCCTGACAGATGGCTGTCTAACATGGGAACTGGTTTGCGCATTATGATACCTGCTTTCTTTTATATTTTTGTGTTAATTGTAATTAAAAGTATTACATTTGTATACAATCAAATGCGGCAAATCGTATCAAGGTTTCTTAATAAAAGCACAAGGCAAGCGATTTTAGAAAAAATTTGCCATTTGCCAAAAAAAGTACTTACGAAACCGAGGCAATTTTTGTTAGAATGGCAAGCATGCTGATTAAGATTAAGAGTTAGCGTTAATTGAATACATTAAATTAAGTCTGCTTGCTGTTTGGTCTTTAATCAAGTGAATTTGATTAAAGGAGCAAATTATATGCAAAATTTTTCTGAACCTGCTTTTCGCGTCAAACATCCGGGGCTGACGATGGCCAGTTTGCTTTTAGGCGCTTTTGTCGGCATGTTTAGTGAAACGTCACTGAACATTGCGCTGCCTAAGCTGATGATCGTCTTTCATACCAGTACGGCCGTTTTACAATGGCTGGTGACTGGCTACATGCTGGTTATTGGGATTGTCTTGCCGCTGTCCAGTTTGATTGCCAAGTGGTTTACAACTCGCCAGATTGTGATTTTTGCCCTGCTGGATTTTATTATCGGTGCGGCAATTTCAGCACTGGCGCCTAACTTTGCGGTTCTATTGGCGGGTCGAATGATTCAAGGGATTGGAACCGGTCTGATTCTGCCACTGATGTTTACGATTGCAATGCAGATTTTCCCACCAAAAAAGATTGGTAGCATTATGGGAATCTGCGCTTTGGTAATCATGTTTGCCCCGGCAATTGGGCCAACTTTGACTGGTTTGATTCTGGCCAAGCTTTCCTGGCGCTGGATCTTTTGGTCGTTTGAAATTTTCTTGGTTATCGCCTTGTGTCTGGCGGTAAGTGCTTTGGAAAACATTGGTCAGCCAACGCGTCCTCACATTGATCTGCTTTCAATCGTTGAATCCGTGCTTGGCTTTTCTGGCCTGGTAGTTGGTGCAAGTATGTCCAGTCTGGATGGCTGGGGTTCTTGGCCAGTCTTAGGCTCGTTTGCAGTTGGGATTTTGGTATTGATTGCCTATGTAATTCGCCAATTGAAGCTTGAAACGCCAATCTTAAATCTGCGCGTTTTCAAGGTTAAGGCATTTACGATTGGTGCTGTATTGGTCATGCTTGATTTTGGTATTATTCTTTCGGCCATGTATCTGATGCCAATGTATCTGCAAAATGGCTTATTGTTAGCCGTTGCCTTAACGGGGATCGTCATGTTGCCAGGTGGTCTGGTAAATGCTTTGGTTTCTGCGTTTGCTGGACGGATGTATGATTCAATCGGGGCCAAGCGTCCAGTTATGATTGGCTTTGTGATTGCCATTGTAGGGATCGTCATGCTGCTTTTGACGACGGCTCATTCCGCAGTTGCCTATGTGATTGCGGCTCACGTGATTTTGATGATTGGCTGTCCATTGGCAATGTCACCAGCGCAGACCAGTGCTCTAAATGCGCTGCGGGGACCAGCTTCCAGTGATGGCAGTACGATTTTGAATACGATGCAGCAGATCGTTGGGGCATTGGCAACTGCTCTGGCTACCAGTTTCTTGGAATTAGGCCGGCATGCGGCAGCTGGCAGCCAAGCGATGCGTTTTACGTCCGGGGTACACACGGGACTTTACTTTACGCTGGCTTTGGCGATTGTCGCGCTGATCGTATCGTTTGCCTTGCCCAAACAAAGTAAGGATTAATCGTGTTATTAAGCCTTTAAAATAAATCCAAAAAATTTTTAATAGACCCTCATTCTCAAAAGTATCTTTGGGAATGGGGGTCAAATTATTTTAATCGGTGATATTTGACGATAACGACATAAAGTGATATTCTGTTTTATGTTGATAACGACATTTATGAAAGGCGGAAATAAATATGGCAAACTTAAATCACATGGACAAACATTTCAAAACGCTGGATGACTTCTTGGGAACGCATTTCATTTATACGTATGACAATGGCTGGGAATATGAATGGTACGCTAAAAATGATCATACAGTTGACTATCGGATTCATGGCGGAATGGTTGCCGGCCGTTGGGTTAAGGATCAACCAGCGCACATTCATCAGTTAACGGAAGGAATTTACAAGATTGCCTGGACTGAACCAACGGGAACTGATGTCGCGTTGGATTTCGTTCCTAATGAACATAAGCTTAACGGTACGATTTTCTTTCCAAAATGGGTACAGGAACATCCAGAAATTACGGTTTGTTTCCAAAACGAACACATTGATTTAATGCATGAATCGCGTGAAAAGTATGAAACCTATCCAAAATTAGTAGTGCCTGAGTTTGCGACGATTACCTACATGGGCGACGCTGGTCAGGATAATGAAGAAGTCATCAATGAAGCCCCTTATGCCGGCATGACTAATGATATTCGCAATGGCCGTTTCTTTGATGAAAATTACCATCGTCTGGCTAAGTAGCTTGTTATATAATGTTTTGCAGAATCAGATAAGGAAGGATGCTGCAAAATGCCGCAAAAAAGGATACTGCCCTATGTTATTATGGGGATCCTGCTTAATAAGGACTGTACTGGAAAGCAGATTATGGATGAGTTTCGCTTTGATATTGGGGAATTTTGGCAATCATCACATAGTCAGGTTTATCCAGAGCTAAAGCGTATGGAACAAGATCGTTGGATTGAAAGCTACTCAAAAGAAGATAATGATAAAGAGATACACTACCATTTAACGGCTTATGGTCATGAAATTATTAATGACTGGTTGATGGAACCCGTTGATAAGCTGCCGGTATCCAAAGACCTATTTTCTTTAAAGACTTTTTTCATCAATGATCGTAATGATCCAAGACTGGAAAAATTGTTTAAGCACCAGATCCAACTGGTTAGCAACAGCCTTAATCATCTGCGCGAGCGTCGACAAGCATTATTCAGCAGTCAAGAACAGATTGATCAACAATATGGTCATTATTTGATTTTGGCTCGCGCAATCAGTCGCCAAGAAAATCAATTGGTTTGGCTGGAAGATAAATTGAATAATCGTTAAAAACAATGAAAAGAACAATCGTGTGATACCAGTTTTTTTGCAGCTGGTGGCGTGCGATTGTTTTTTATTTTGCCGCAATCTGGTCGACAAACGCTGAAATTCATCAAAAATAAAAATGCATTTCCGCTTAAATCGTCTAAAGCATTTATAAGGACACTGATAGATGATTTGAGAAAGGAAGCCGGAAAATGAGAAAAAAGCTCAAGCAGCTCGGCAGCCAAAAGCGACACACGTTTATCGGTCGTTTTGAACGCGTTGGCTATAAAAAAAGCTACCGTTACTGTCGGCCAACGCTTTTGCTCACCCACGTTGCTTTAGCCGAAACTGGAGAACTGATTACTGATCATTTATGGCTCAATTATACGAAAGGCTTTTTAGATTTAGGCGAACTGTTAACTGGTGACCTGCTGCGATTCAACGGTCGGGTTGCCAGCTACGTCAAAGGTTATTTTGGCACCTCCCAAAAACTTGACTACAAGGTAGAGCGACCCTCGCAAGTTGCGCTGCAGGCCAAAATCGAGGGACCACGCCGCTTGCTGCCCGACACTGTTACCAAATTCGGTCGTCAAGCACTGATTGGCTACATTATGGAACGGGAGCACGCGTTTTACGAGGCCAGCTGTCGTCCGATTGATCCGTACTATATCGAGCAGTATCGAGTCTGGCTGACCAATCACGTTATGAAAAATGCGCAAAACTATGATATTGTCTTGCAAAAACAACTTACTGGAGCATCTAAAAAGCACTGAGCCGCATTGAGCAGTTCAGCGCTTGGAGATCAAGGTTGTCAGTATTTGATTAGTTTAGATCGTTGATCAAGTTGTCCAGACTGGTCAGAATTTCAGCTGGCAGTTTTTCGCCCGTGTGCTGAGCTTCATAGTTCTTAACCCAGTCGCGCCGGATTTCAAAACGCGTCTTGAGCTTGGTTACGTATTCAGCATCATTAAAGTCAACTGGGTAGCCGTCGTAAGCGATGTATTCCATGTTAGGCAGCTTGCCAAATGGCTTGAAGGCGGCCTGGTTTTGGGCAATGTCTTCCAAAGCCTTCAAGGTCAGTTCTTTAGGGATGTCCAAGCCGTTAAAGTTGGCGGTATTGACGATGTAGCAGTCAACGTGGCGTTCTTCAAACAGTGCCTTAAAGTCTTGATAGTCCTCGCTTAATGGGTAGGCGCGGAATGGGTCGGCAAATGGTTCGATAACCAAAGCGTTGCGGTCAGCGCCCACCACGTTTTCAGCTGTGGAGCGCTTGGTAGCCAGCGTCAGACCAAACGTAGCCGCGGTAACGGGATCGGTCAGTTTAACGACTGGCGGCAGACTGTCATCTTTCATAATCCAAAAGACGGCATTGATTGGGGCAATTTCGCGATCCACCCGGTTGGTAGAGGCATAGCGCGTCTTAATGGTCCGGCCATTGCCGTTGCGCAGATCCTGGGTTACCAGTACTTTTTGGCCGGCTTCGTTAAGCGTGACGCCAACGTTCATCACCGTGGTAAAGTACTGCATTTCGCGGCTGCCCGGCAGATAATCGTTGGTCTTGTCAAAATAGGCGGGTTCAAGAGCCGTGGAGCTGCCGTCTTCACGATTGATTACGAACGCATCGTCATGCAGCACGGTAATATCAAACTTGCCACCATGCTTGGCGTGTGTCAGCGTAGACTTGCCTGAACCAGAAAGTCCGTAGAAAGCAAAAGTCTGATCATCACGGTCGCTGAAGTGGAAAGTCTTTTCGCCGCCGTGACAAGCCGTAAAACCATGCCGGTGCGCGGTTGCCCAGGCCAGCGTCAAAGTGGACTTCTTAAGCTCGCCAAAGTAGCGCAGACCCAAGACTGCCGCTGCATTGTGCTGAGCATCGATGACAACCAGGCCATGTGGATAGTCAGGACTGCTCCAGTATGGGTCGCAGTACAGATAGATGTCGCCTTCGTCATAGGCCCGTGAATCGGCATAGCGCTGCAGCCAGTTTTCGGTAGCTGTTTGGAAGTTGAGCATGTAAGAAAGCAGATTAACCTCAAATCCTTCTGCTAGTGCCAGATGCGCCTTTACCATAAAGTCTTCATCCAGCCCCACGATCACGTCCGTCGTGTAAAAGTCGCGTTCGTGGCCTTCATAGATAGCTTCACGCAGGACGCCATCGATTTTTTCGGCATCAACGTCTGGAGAACCGATCAAACGCCGTGCTGCCGCGGTCCGGCCCACGATCTGACCATGATTGTCGACCAGCATCTTGGCATCGGCTGGCAGTCCCAGTTCTTCGGTATGCTTGATTGGCAGGTCGGTAACGATGGTGTTGGGGTTGTCGGCCGCCAAACGATAAGCAGTCGCGGTATCGGCAATATGCGTCATGTTGTTGGCGTAGAATGCCGATTCAATCGTAGTCCGCGTCCGTGAGAAGATTGGATTGGTCTTAACGATGTCTTTTTCAGAAAATTTTGTTTGAGTACTCATTGAACAGCCACCTTTCTGATAAACTATCGTGATTAAAGTGCTTACATTCCTATTATAATGCAAATATCAGCCAATAATAGATTTAAATTTTGATATTTGTCGAAAAGTTTGATAAATGTCAAAAACTCTGGAATTAACTTTTTTAAGCTGCTGATTATGCTTAAAAGATTTTATATCGCATAAATTTTACATTTTGCCCCGTTATTCTTCAAAGCCTCTCCTAAAAGGATTCGCAACTTTTCTTTAAGCTTTGTGTATCAGCTTTGATGGTCGGGCGTTAAGCGGTTTGTCGATCGAGGCGAAATTATTAATTTAATCTAGGGAAGTGATTGTTTGCACCATAAAAAAGGACGCTGGCTGGCGCTGATCGCGGTGCTGCTGGTCTTATGCGGGGTTGGTGGCTAGTTTGGCTATCGTCATTATTCGCTGGGTATCATTTCTGATAAGCAGATCATTAAAAATATCAATAGTCATTTACTTAAGAATAATCCGACATCCAAGCAGACCAAGAGCTATGTCAAAATCGTCAAAAGTACTATGCGGACGCTGGATAATGCCTACGTCAAGGTTAATCCATACGGTACCTCGCCATTGGCGGCCTTGATGATCTTTAAGACGGATAAGGCTGCTAAGGTAACTTACACGGTTGTCGGTAAGACGGATAACACGTCGATTACCAATACGGTTAAAGGATACCAGACCACGCACCAGGTACCAATCGTGGGGCTTTATGCCAACTACAGCAACCAAGTTCAGGTTACGCTTACCTACAAGGATGGCACGACGGAACAAAAGACGTTTACCATCAAGACGGGCAAGCTGCCAAAGAATCTGCGCAACACCAAGATCACGGTTTCTAAGAGCAACAAGTCCAAGATGGAAATCGGCAATAACGAGCTGACTTACATTAACAAGACTTCTGAAGAACCATTTGCCGTTGACGCGGATGGCAATATTCGCTGGTACTCAACGCTCTACAGCCGTCACACGTTCGTTCAGCTCAGCAATGGTCATTTGTTGATTCAAAACCGGACGAATGGCAATAAGGGTTCTTACAACGTCTTATCTGAAACGGACTACCTTGGTCGAATCTACCGGCGTTACCGTTTCAGCGATAAGCTTGGCAAGAGTTCGCTTGAACAATACATTACCGCGGTTCACCATGACGCGCTTGAGTTGCAAATCATAATCTGCTGGTAACGATCTCTGGTGGTGACAAGTACGCAGAAGACGTGATTGCCGAAATTGATTACAAGACTGGTAAGACGGTCAAGGTAATCGACTTTAAGAAACTGCTGCCTTCAAGCATGTACCGCAACTATAATAGTACGACGACTAAGGGTGGCAAGATCGACTGGCTGCACATGAATTCGCTGTACTACGATCAAAAGACGGGCAATCTTTTAGTTTCAGCTCGTAACCAAGATATCACGATGTCTATCAACTACAAGACGGGCAAGATTAACTGGATCTACTCTGGCAAGAAGAAGAGCTCCTGGCCTAAGAAGTACCGCAGCAAACTGCTGACGCCAACCAAGGGCACTAAGATTACTGGTAGTCAGCATGACTTGACGCTGCTCAGTGATAAGAACGGCAAGCTCAAGGTCCTGCTTTATGACAACAATATTGACGTTACGAATGGTGATTCCAAGACGTCTGGCAAGTACTCGCAGGCGGTTCAATACACAATCGACACCAAGAAGATGACGATTAAACAGACCTGGTCATACGGTAAGAGTCTAGGAAAGGCCAACTTCACGCGGGTAATCGGTTCAGCGCAGCGTTTGAGCAATGGCAATACCTTGATTGACTTTGGCTACAAGAACGATGGTAGCCAAAGCAACATTATCGAAGTTGACAGTAACAATAATCAGGTATTCAATTTGACGATCAGTTCGTCCAAGACAGATCAGACATATGTCTACCGTGCATTACGCGTCAAATTTACGCCATCTAATTTTGTATTTGATGCAACTAAATAGTTTTACGCTCAGTTAAAAGAAGCGTCGGCATTTTTGTCGGCGCTTTTATTTTCTAGATTAAGTGTTTTCGGTGATTTTGGTGACGATAAGCAGACTGATTACTTAAAAGGATGGATGGCTGATTTTGGGGATAGTAAATCGAGTTTGCATCCAGAAAATTTTTAATATGGATTGTTATCATGATTATTGGCAAAAGTCGTTGATTGGCTTGGATTGCGTCATGACTAGATAATCGTAAATTTTTCGGTTAATAAACTAACGATCAATACGGATTGACTTCACTGCTAAAATTCGCATTTTTATGAACGATAATTAAGCTAGGTAATCTAATATTCATAGTTTGAAAAATAATTGAAAAACTTTTGATAAGCCGTTGACATATGATCGTAATCTTTGTATATTAGATAACGTTGTCGCGGCGATGAGTTGCTGATTGCTTGAAATCACAGGCTTTTCGCCAGAACGTCAAGAAACGTTTTGAAAAAAGTTCTTGACTTTAAAATGACAATTTGTTAAACTAATTAAGTTGCTTGCTTAAGGCGAGCGAGCAACGGTAGACCTTTGAAAACTGAATACAGTTTCGACGAACACAAATGTGC
>OLRR01000349.1_pt1 | contig 38033 bp, 69 predicted proteins | sample 1671941 | NCBI WGS metagenome assembly OLRR01 (sample SAMEA3136628, study PRJEB25190) | human gut metagenome
CCTTACAGACGTACTCGAGGTTGGAGTAGGACAGGCTGACGTCCGGGTCGGTGATGTTGTCCGGCGTGAGCGCCCGCTTGTGATGGACGATATAGCCCGGCTTGTCCCGGCACTCTTCGCACAGCCCGCCATCGATGGTCCGGCGGAACTTGATATACCCGGCGCGGCATTTCTTCCAGCGCGCGGAGGCGTAAAAGCGCGCGGCCCATGGCTGCATCCTGTTCCCTCCAATTCTTCACGCTATCACTGTAGCACAGATTTTAGGCTCTGTTAGCTCAACTTTTGCGGTAGCCCATTGCCCGCGCTGCCTCGTAGACAAAGCGGCTGTACATCCGCTTGGCCGTGGATGTGCTCACGTGCACCTGTCTGGCAGCGGACTCCAGACTCTCGCGCGGCCAGATCCATGTATGCAGGCGCACGATCTCCAACACATCGTCGCCGTCCCGCCAGGTCTGCACGGTGTTGATGGCGGACTTGATCGCCGTGTAGTCCTCGTACTCCCGTGAGGACAGGACGCGCACCGCAATGTCCTCGACGGCGCGGCCGGAGGATTTCCCGCCCGGTTGTGAGGAATATCCCGGTGTGATCTTCTGCCGGCTCATATCCCGAACCTGTCGGCTCAGTTTCGGGTATTCGCCGATGGTGCGGCAGACATTGCCGTACCACCAGTATCTCGGTTTCGACATCTGTTCAGCTCCTTCCTTCTTCGTCGCAAAACTCAACACATTTACAAGGCTTAAAGAAGGCGGCTCCCGTTCCGCTTATGTGTCTCGTTTTTGGGATCCCATACATATTTGAAATATAGGAATCCATACTGCGTGGCTCTGGACTCGACGAGGATGTAGCCGCGCGGGGCGACTGGCGGGCGCGTCGGGCTGTAGTCCCGGACCGCCTCGGTCGCGGGCTCCGGCTCCGGCCGGACGCAGCTGCGGCTGGCCTTGTACCGGTGGCCTCCGAACTCCTTGCGCCAGTGGCCGTGCAGGTAGTTGGCCAGTGCCGTGTAGTCCTGCCCGTGGTCGACCTTATTTCCGTTCTCATCCAGATAGTAGTTGTGCTTCCGCAGTGGCTTGCAGTCGATGACGCTGCCGAGGCCCCAGAGACTGCCGAGCTCATCGGCAGGAATGCCGTCCGTGATCAGGTGCAGGTGGAAGCGGTTTGTCGATTTGCCCCGGCCGTAGACGATGACGATCTTGGCCTCCGGATACCGGTAGACCATTCGGCGGTAGAACTTATCCCGGATCCTGCGCATCTCCTGCGCGGTATGTACCTCATGCTCGGGGTCGAGCGTGAGCGTGGAGTAATAACTGGTCGGAGAGAAGTTGGCGTTGACGAGCGCCGCGAACTTCGCGGCCGAGACTCTGGTGTTGAATTCTTCGCGTTCCTCCTGCGACTGGAACCGCGGCTTCTTCGGCCGGCTGGTCTTCGGATCCGTGCCGCCCGCCACTTTGTACACGATCTGCTCGCAGACCCTCCCGGAAAATTTCCGGCGCTTGTGTCTCTTCACCATAGTCTCAGCTCCTCCCATCTCTGCCCGCTCAAAGCGTGGCCGGAAATTCCGGCCATGCGTTCAGCGGTCAGTTTCCTCGCGTATTTTCATTTCTGTGTATTCTGTTGGCGTTATCGGCGGAAAGCCGAACGCTGCCCTAATCTCGTTCTGGGTGTTCTTGCGCCAGACCTCCTCTTCTTGTTTGATGTTTTTCCAGGCTGCGGCGTCCAGTGTCTCGAGCACTACTTCTGCCTGACGTTTCAGGCTCCGCAGTTTGAAAAACACCAGCACGCCCAGCGCGAGCCACTCCAGCGCGGCAGCAAGCTCCAAAATCTCAATGATCATTTTCTTCTCCTTCCACTCCTTCCAATTCTCCTTTGCAGTATGTGCAGCGGCTCGGCAGGCTCTTTTTCAAACCGCCTTTTTTCCAGAGTTCGAAGCACGGTTTCTCCGGTCTGCCGCAGTATGGGCATCGGTAGACACGGAAGATATCATCCCAGCGCCAGACCATGCGGACTTCGTTTTTCTGTTTCAAGTCCCATCACCTCCCTCATTGCTTCAACCAGCCTCTTTTCTAGCTTGTCCTGGTCGATCTTCACTTCCATCGTTGCGCCCTCCTGCTCTACCCACACGCCGTCCGTGCGCTTCGTAAACCCAGCAGGCGCGAAATTTCTGGCGTGTTCCAGCTCCGGCGTATGCCTGCACGTTGGATAGATGCATTTCTCGCAAGCCTTTCTGTCGCAAAGGAACAGGATATTCCGCTCCTTCGCCCGCGATACGCTGCTCGGCAGAAGAACGACTGGCTGCCCGATCTCCGCCGCAAGCTGCTCCTGAAGCTTTTTCCGATCGCCGTCACGCAGTCCGACTGTGCATTCCAGCAAAATCATTCCTGTGCCGCCTCCATTTCCTTGCGCTCTTGCATAAACCCGTGCAGAAACAGCTCCAGCAGAGCGGCGGCGCCGTTTACCATCTTCGTCAGATCCCGCTTTCTGATCGCGAGCTTGCCGGTGGTGATTACCTGCAGGTCCGGCCTGCCGATGATCTGGATCACCGGATTTGGTTCAACGGTCTGCGTGCCGTCTGGCTCCTGCCTGTAAAGCGGCGGCGTGGACTGCTCCATGACGATGCGCGGCGGGTATTGCTCGCCGCGGAAGCTGGTATCCCATTGCTGTTTTTCGTAGTATGCGACAAAATTGTCTAGGTCGTGCGCAAACGTGCCCATGATTTCTGCCATTTTGATACTCCCTTCAAATTGTGATGATCTCCCGCCTCGACTGGCGGGCAAATTTGCGTTCCGGGCAGAAGCGGCATTCGGTACAGCTCCAGGCGCCGCGGTAGTTGTTGCGCGTCGGGCAGAGTGGGTTGTAGCAGATCCCGGAGCCTGCCCGCTGCGGGCCGCGGCCGAATTTTTTCTTCTTCGGTTCGGCTTTTGGCTTTTTGGCTGGATTCTTCTTGGTGACGAGCGTGGCCGCGCGTTCTTTCCGGAAGCAGCCGCAGCTTTTTGCATGTCCGTTCCGGAGGTATTTTCCGTCCTTGCTGCAGACGGTCCCGCATTTACACCGGCAGATCCAGTGTGCCGTATCTCCTTTTTTGCTGGTATCCCGCCCGATTACATGCAAATATCCAAAATCCGTGCCCGTCAGATCGACTACATGTGACATTTCCATTCTCCTTTCGTCAGGGGCCGGTCTCCCGGCCCCTATGCAGGGCGGACTTGCACCGCCTGCGCCTGCGCGTCCCCCTGTCGCCGCAGGCGAGCTGCCCTTGTCTGCTCAGGCAGCTTTCCATAAGGAGGTAACACGATGCCGCCGGGCGATCCCAACACCCGGCGTGGGGTAACGTTGACGGTTCCCATCCGCGCGCACGTTCCACACGCGCTTTTTATCCCCGGCCCGCGGGCTTGAGGTTTCGCGGGCCGGGTGCAGAGCCGGGGTGATCCTCCCGCAGCCGTCTCATGGCGGAGCGGCTGCGGCATAAGTCCGAAAAAATATGGTTCCCCGGCTGATTGCTGATCTTAGTCCTCGGGCTGGCTGATGTCCTTGTGCCGCAGCCCGTCGGCGTTCTCGGTCAGCGGCAGCGCCGGCCGCCGCGCGTGCTCATCCGGATTCCAGCCGCACCGCGCGCAAAGAACCGGCGCGAGCTTTGCATACGGACAGGCATTGCCCTGCTTCGGCAGCCCGCATGCCTCGCGCGGGCTGCTCTCGTTTTTTTCTGACATGTCAGACCTCCTGGATCTCGATCCCGAATTTGGACCGCATGAATTTGCGGTTCCGCAGATACTCCTTTGTCCGCGTCGGCTTTGTCTTCACATCTTCGACGACGAGCTTGCCGCCGAATTTGTACGAAAAGTCCGCCGTGTACCGCACTGCGCGAATGCGCTCACCGGTTTCGGTGATGTAGCTCTCCTGCAAGGTGAACTGCGGCTGCAGCCGCAGGTCGGAGATGATCCCGGCCCGCAGCATGACCATCAGCTCGTCATACCGCCGCGCCTCCTTCTTGCTGGCGAAGCGCAGCTCGCCGCGCGTATCCTTCCGGCTGCCGTACTTCGTCTTTCCATGGCTCCCCTTGTGAAGGGGAGCTGGCGCCGCAGCGCCTGAGAGGTCGATCTGCCGCCTGGCATACAGCTCCCGCATCCTCGGCGGCATGTCCGCCATGCTCTCAAACCGCAGGCCGCTCATTCTGTAGCACCCCAACTGCAAAAATTGTCCGGCTCGACTGCAGGAGCGTTGAGAAAGGACATGCGGGAAAAACACCGGCCTTCTATCCTGTAAATACAGTCCCTGCACCGCACCACCTCCGCAACGTCGGCGGCGGGCTGACGCAGCAGGAGCGTTTTCACTCGCTGCGGCGTCCAGTTCGGGTTTTCCGCGTTGCAGGATTCAAAATCTGTCAGCGCCTCCGCGCGCTTGATGTAATCAGTCATCATTTACCCTCCTGTTTCATTCTCGCGCGAGCTTGGAAATTCTCCAATTCTCCGGCCTTTTCTGCGCGCCCATGATTTGCTCCAACGGCCCTCGTTCCTCGCACAATGCGTATTGCTTCCACCTGTACCCCTGAAATGTGCGGTTTTTAGTCATCTCTTCACGTGAAATGTAAAGCTGCTTATATTCGAGAATATACATTCTGTTTCGCCTCCCGCGTTTTTCTGCTGAAGCTCATCCCTTGCCCTCCATTTCCTGCAAATCCTTCTCGGCTTCTTCGCGGCTCAAAAATACGGTTTTGCCGATGTCCTCTGGTCTGATCGTCCCGAGACCTAGCGTATTCAGCACAGTCCGCCCGTTCAGTGTGCTCACGTCCGATACGGTAAAACTATATACCCGCTTAACCGGGTGATTGCAGTACGTCCACAGTTCATCTCCCTGCCTGCACGGCAGCACCACCACGCGCCCGTCCTTGTCGGCCTCGGCAAGCTCGCGGAGGCGGCTAGGCTCCACGCCCAGCGCCTGCGCTTTCCGCTCAATGCAATCATCCATTGTCCGCCCTCCTAAATCAGTAGAATGTGCTCTAGGCCCTCCTCAAGGTCACAGTTCTCGGCAAATCGTTTCGCATCGTCCTCCGTGTAAACGTTTGCCAAATCCTCACGCGCTTTTGCGATGCGATCACTTATGGTTTGAATCTCGGCATCCAATTCTGCAAGAATCGCAAACAGTTCAGCCTTTTTCTTTTCAATATCCATCCTTTATCCCCTCCAATGCTTTCTCCGCCGCTTCGCGGGTGAGAAATACGGTCTTACCAAATCCGTTTAGCGCTACGCCATACTCCCGCCCTCTGGCGCCTATTGGCTCAAGGCCAATAAAGCCGATTTCATTGCCCATACCAATCTGCTTGACCTCGCACTCGCTTATATGCTTATCCGTGTCCAACAAGGCGAACACCCGCTGGCCCACCTTGCACGGCAGCACCACCACGCGCCCGTCCTTGTCGGCCTCGGCAAGCTCTTTCAACCGTCCGACCGTCATGTTTTCCGCAGCCTGCGCGAAATCCCACAGATGCCCAGCATTTTCGCCCATCTTACGCAGCATCTCCGGTGTCCATCCTGTGTCCTCGTAGGCTTTCAGCCGTCCGTACAGATCGCGGGCCATCTTGCGGAAAATATCCTTGCCAAAGCCGTTGCTCGTTGGGCCGTTGATCAGCACGTTGAGCGTGCTGTCCCGGCTCTGCTTCCAGTCGATTTCCTTGCCGCCGATCGCGGCGTGCAAGAATCGGTCAGTGTCCTGGTCAACGTTGAGATTGGGTCTTGTCAGTCGTTCCATAGTTCTTCCTCCACATACCGCCAGCTCTGCGGCGGGCAGGTGATCAAACTTAGCTCAAAGCCGTCTTTTGTTGTCCGCAGGCCAGTAAACTCGCCCAGTTCGCGCGGGGCGTCGTAAATTTTAAGATCGTCGATCTGCATGCCGTATCCGTGCTCCGTGCCCAGATACTTGTATATGTCCTCGCGGGTGAGGCAGGCATCCACCGTCGCCCATTTGGGGATCATGCAAAGCGGGTAGACCGTGCCGATCTTATTGCAAGTAAATTCCGCAACGACTTTCCCGTTGGCGGCCTCATATCCAAACGCCTCCGCATGCTCGCGCTCATAGGCCGATTCCGCCGTAATAGCCGGCGCCCCTTCGTTGGCTTTCACCATGAGCGCCCCCTTTCCGCCTGCGGTACAGTAGATATAGCACTTAAACGGCACACCGCACTTCGGCGCGGTCTTGCGGATTTCGACCGTTTTACTCCCGTTCAGGATCTTCCTCACCCACTCCGGGCGAATGCTGATCAAAACAGCTTTACTCATGCTTGTCTCCTTTCAAAATTTCCTCCATCAATGCCTTAAAAATCGGGTATGCCTGCTGCGGCACTACAGCGTTTCCGAGGCATTTAAGTCTGTCCACCCTTGCGGGAATCCCATGAGCCACTCCATAAGGGCGGGGTTCGACTTCCCACCGCTTCCACAGGTCAGGTTTTTCCGCTCCTCCTCCGTGACGACCCCCGCGTCTCTCAGTGCCACCATCTGCCGGAAGTTGTGTGTTCCGCCGCACAGCGGCGCGCCCGTCGTTGGCCGCGGCCACGATAAAGATTCTCTCTCCCTTGTGCAGTCCGCCGACATCCCAAGCCGCAGAACTGTAAGCCCTTGCTTCGTAGCCGACGCCTTGCAGTTCGGAAAGGATTCCCGCAAGCGCAATTCGAACAAGTCCAGAAACGTTTTCACCGACAACGCAGCGCGGGCGCAGCTCTCGGATAACTCGGAGCATCTCCGGCCAGAGGTAACGATCGTCCTCTTTGCCTTTTTGCTTTCCAGCCACAGAAAAGGGCTGGCAGGGGAATCCGCCGGAAATAACGTCAACTGCTCGTAATCCTGTCCGCTCATAGAAGCTCTCCTTTGTCAGCGTCCGGATATCCCGCCAGCGCGGCACATCAGGCCAGTGCTTTTCCAGCACCTTCGTGGGGTAATCGGCAAATTCGCACTGCCCGACGGTCGTAAATCCGGCCCACTCGGCAGCCAGATCAAGCCCGCCGATCCCGGAAAACAGGCTCAGATGCGTCAGCATTTTGTTTCCTTCGCCGTTGGCGTCAGCTTCGCCAGATCACGCGAGTGATCGTAAATTCTGAGGTTGGAAATGTGCCATCCGTAGCCGACGCCGCCCTGAACCGAACGGTAGATGTAGCACTTAAACGGCGTATCCATCTTCGGGCGCGTCTTGCGCACCTCAATGGTCTTCTGCCCGTTGATGATCTTCTCACACCACTCCGGGCGAATGCTGATCAAAACAGCTTTACTCATGCTCTTGCCTCCTGTTCCAATTCTGCGCGGAACCGTTGTTCCAGTTCAAACACGCCGCGCGGCTTGCCTTTGTAATAGCCTTTCATTGGCCTGTCTATTTTCCGTTGCAGGTCTTTCAGGCGCTCCCAGTATTCCGGCAGGTAAATATACATATTCCGCAGTTCCCGCAGGTTCTTGTTGCAGCAGCACCAGCACGAAACACGGTCCAGCACGTCATAAAGGCGGATCGTGCCCTCCAGCCACGAAAACCCGTTTTCATAGCAATATGCCATGGCGTCGGCTTCCGGCATGCCCCACTCCGCCAGCGGGTGCAGTTTATACGTCTTCCGTTCTTTTTCCAGTCGTGGTGTTTCGTCGGCAGCTATGCCAACGTAAACCATAGCGTCCCGCGCCTCCGCGTACCTGTCCATGGCTTTCAGCTTCCCCGTGGTTCCCCAGCGGCAGAGGCCGCCACACCAGCCATAACCTTGGTGTGTGCCTTTCTGCTTACTGCAAACCGGCCTTTCCAGCATATCAAACAGGAACGGGTTTTCCGGCTCCAGTCTGGTGTACTTGATCCCCAGCTGCTCCAGGCGGGGTAGCATTTGATCCCGTGTGTGGTAAATCGCCTCAAACTCCATTCCGGTATCGTAGAAAACCACCTCATTCAGCGGGTAGCCCTTGGCAATCAGCATTAGGAGCATGGCCAGGCTGTCCTTGCCCCAGCTGACACTTGCAATATGCCATTTCATTCCGCTTTTGCACCTCCAAACGCCGCCAGGTCGAAACAGGTCTGTTTCCCAACGTACTGGCGCCACGCCCATTCCAGCATGGCGCCCTGGATCTCCATCCGGTCTGCCTCGATGTTCGTGATATCCTGGCAGGCATCACACACAAATCTCATACCAGCGCCCCCGGCCGGGTGTCCGGCGTGTAGTGGAGCTTGGTCGCGCGGGCATTCTGATGGTACTCCGGGCGGGTGAATTTATAGCCCCAGTGTTTGGCTGCGGTGAAAAGGGCCGCATATCCGTCCTCGGCGCGGACGGTTACTTTCTGGTCTCCATATGTAACGGAAAAGTGGTTCTGTCCGGTGTATCCGGCCTGTGCGATCACGGCGGGGCGCCGCGGTGCCCGCTCGCCGGGGTAATCGATGCTATTTCGCAATGTGTTTGCGCCTCCTTATCTGGTTGTCGGCATGGGCCATCTGCTTTCCCGCTGCAAGATCGGGCTGCAGGCTGTCCCTGTCGCGGTGGTTTACATCGTAGATGTGGTTCCGGATGCTCTCATATAGCATCCAGGTGCAGCACCCGGCGCGGCATGTGCCGCTTCGGTCCGGGCAGTTCCGGCCGCAGGGCGGCGGGATGGGCCGCATGCGCGGCGCAAAATAATTCACTCTGCTTCCTCCTGTACGTGCTGCATCCAGGCTGCGAGCTTAGCGTATTTGTCCTGCCTGGCAACCGTGTCGGCGACGCACTGCGCGTTGACGCGGTCCATGCTGTTCAGGCACTCGGCGTCCTCCTGCTCGCATTCTGACGCCAAGCCCAACGCATCGATCAGGCTGGCCAGCTGATCCGGCCGAAGCTCGACGATGATCTTGGGCTCGTCCTTCACCGGCTTCACAGGATCCCGTAGGTCGTCAGACCCAGCGCGATCGCGCCGGTCGCGACGCAGGCGTCTGTCATCTCTGCGTACCCGGCGATCACCGCCAGCACAAAGGCCGCGCCGCCCAGCCACACGCAGCAGGTCTTCGCCACCCGCCGCATGGCCTCCCGGTACCGCAGCTCCTCCAGCAGTCGCTCCTGCCGCTCCCTGGTCTCTTCCTCCGACTCATACCCGAGCCGCTCTGCAAGATTCGTTCTCATTTCTTCTCCTCCGTTCCGTCCTGTACACTGTCCGCCGCCTTGATCTTTTCCAGCACCAACTCGATATTCCTGCGCTCCTTCTCAATGCTCTCGAGCTCTTTCCCAATGGCTTCCCGCCTTGCTTCGCTACCCGGCTCTCCCTCTTTGAGACGGAACGCATCCGCATCCATCCGGATCATGTTCCTTTCGAGTATCCACTTGAGATGCAGCCATTCTTCCGTTGTCAGAAGCAGCTTTTTCATGCCTTCGCCTCCTGCATCCGCCTGACGAGCCGCGACAGACGGGCGTTTTGTGTAACGAGCTTCTGCGCGTCCAGGTCAAGCCCTTTTCGCTTCAGCCCGCCGATGATCTGCGCCGCCTGGCACTCACACACCATCGCCGCTTCGATCAGATCGTGCAGCTCCTGCGCATCCAGCGTCAGGTTGTAGGTCTTTACCTTCGCCATGGCTCAGTATCCCCCTTCGTGTTCCAGCAGCCAGTTTTTCAACTGCATCTGCGCGATTGCAAAACACAGTTCCGCGTCGCAGTCCTGGACGTTGACGAGTTCTTCGTCGTCCCCGTCGTAGGCGGTTCCCCTCCGCCACACCCGGACGCCCCAGTCCGTCACCTTGCTGTAGGTGATCTCAAGGTGCATAGGGTAGGCCGTCACCTTCTTTGCAAAAAACTTTAAAAAATCATCCACGGGGCTCCCTCCTATGTACGCGCCTTGCGGCGCGTTTAATTGCTGGCCGCGGGCAGACGCCCTTCGGCTGCGGCCCGCTCGAGGATCTGCCACGCCACGCGGCGGGCGGCCTGCCGGTTGGCCTCTTTCTGCTCCGGCGTCAGCCGGCGCAGGTAGTTGTCCGCGATATACGCCGTGCAGTTTGGAAAATGATACTCGGCCACGATGTGCGGCTCTTCGTCCGCGATCGGGTCATACGGTTTTCTCATGGGTCAGCCTCCTTTCGGCGTTAGTTTTTCCAGATTTTACAGCCTTACGCTTTTTACCCTTGTTCGGCTCCCCGCCCACGTGGTAAGATGTGGGCAGGTGGTGATTTTATGACAAATAAACAATTCAAAATTTGTGCCGCTGTCGTTCACAAGCACAAGCTCGGCGATATTCTCGAAAAAACCGGCTGCGGCAACTATCTGGCACTCCAGAACGCTATGCCCGTCGGGGCGCTCATTTTCAGCGATGATGCGCAGAACGACGATACCATTGTGACGCTGGCCGACTTCGCGCAGGAGGAATACGACAAGCACGTGCGGGACACTTCTCGGTATCGGCTCTCCATTATCCTCTCGGCGTTGGCCCTCTTGATTTCCTTCGCCGCGCTGCTCTTTTCGTCCAGCTCTCTTTTCGGCTGGCCGTTTACGCCCGCGTAAAGGCGATGATGGCGACGGCCAGCGTCAGCAGCGATACGATCATCGACGCGATCCCGATCACCAGCTGGACGATTGCCCGACGCTTGCGCGTCCGTTCCCGGTCGCGCGCTTCTTCCCGCGCCCATCTGGCGAGCTTTTCTTCCTTCGTTTCCATGCTCACATCCCCCTGATGGCCACGATCAGCGCGGCCAGCGCGACGATCATATTGACGATGGCGTTCCACAGCGCTTCGCGCCTGCGGTCCTGCAGGTCTTCCCGCCGCCATTCTTCCAGACGACGTTCGAAGTCTTCCATGTTCACGCCTCCTTCCGTTCGTCTTTCTTGCTCTCCTGCGCCAGCATCATGCCGTAGGCGATATCGCTCAGGCGCTGGAGCTGTTCGTCGGTCAGATTCCCGGACTGTTCTTTCAGGTAGTCCATGACCTGCTTTTCCTTCTCGGACATTGTTCTCACCTCGCGTTGTCACAACACTTTGTTTCTGTGTTTTGTATTGTGACTACACTGTACCACTATTCCGATGTTTTGTCAATACATATCCGTAAAATATTTTTCATCTTTTTGTATTGACAATACATCCATCGCGTGTATAATATAGTCATGAGGTGATTTCAATGACCATCAACGAGCGAATCAAAGAGATCCGCAGATCTTCCGGACTCTCTCAAACCGACTTCGCCGAACGTCTCGGCACGACCCGCGGCGTGATCACGAACCTCGAGGGCGAGAAAACAAGCCCTAATGAGCCGTTCATCAAGCTGATCTGCCGGGAGTTTAACGTGAATGAGGACTGGCTCCGCACTGGTGAGGGCGAGATGAAACAGAAGCTGACGCGGAACCAGGAGATCGCTGAGTTCATGGGCGTCGTCATGCACGACCCGGACGACTCGCCGCGCAAGCGGTTTGTATCGATCATCAGCAAGCTCAGCGTTGACGAATGGCAGCTGCTCGCCGAGATCGCAAAAAAAATGGCCGAGGACGGATGACCGCCCTCGGCTCTTTTTTCTCTATTCGACCAGTCCGCGCAGGAAGCGCCAGACCAGATCGAGTTGTTCCGTCGTCGCAAGCCGCAGCATGCGGCGGATGTCCTGCTGGTAAAAACTTCGCGTCATTTTATCCATTCCCCCATTCTTCCACAAAAAGACCGTTCATTTTTTGTTCACTTTTCCGGTTGTGCTTTCTTTGGCGGTGGCTTACAATATTTGTAGGTTCCTTTTTCTGACTCGCATGATTATATTAGAACATACGTTCGTTAATTACAATTATGAGAGTCTACAAAAATTTACATATCAAACTGGAGGTTTTGCCATGAAACAGACATGGCGCAGGGTTCTGCTTGTGCTGGTCTGCTGTGTGCTGGCCTTTGTCGGCTGGGTCGGGCTGCTCCGTTTGGCGGACACGATCTCCGCCGCCCGCTCTTACAAATCTTCGCCCGCAGAGCTTCGCGCGGCGGCCGACGCCGCTGTGCTCCCCGCCGCGGATCCGGCCTTTACCGGCAGCGCGGAATATACAGACGCGGAACAGACCGAGGCGCAGGCCGAGTATTACGCCAGCATCGGCGGTGACCCGCTCGACGTGGAGCCGCTGGAACCGATCGTCAGCGATTTTGTTTCGTTCCTCCCTGGCACGCTTCCCGCAGAGGCTCCGGCCATCTCCGGTGCGACCGGCGACAGCATCCACACGTATATCTACAACAAGTCCAGCGGCGTTTTCCATCTTCCCGGCTGCTCGCACGTCGACCAGATGAACCCCGAGAACCGCGGCAGCTTCACCGGCTCGCGTGAAGAGGCCGCCGCGCTGTACACGCCGTGCAAGGATTGTAATCCGTAGGAGGTTTTATGTACTGTAACAAATGTGGCAAAGAGATCGACGATGAGGCTCTAATCTGCCCGTACTGCGGCTGCGGGACCGTGAATTACATCCGCGACCAGGCGAAGGCCGAGTCCCGCGCGCGGGAGCCCCGCCAGCCCGCGCAGAAGAAGCGCTCGACTGCGCTGCTGCTCTGTATCTTCCTCGGCGGCTTTGGTGCACATCGTTTTTATGTCGGCAAGATCTGGACTGGGCTTCTTTGGCTCTTTACGCTCGGCTTTTGGGGCATTGGCACGCTGGTTGATTTTTGCCGGATCTATGATAACAAGTTCACAGACGACGCCGGGCGCCCGCTCTACGATGAGTACACGGATGGCATGACGCCTGAGGAATACGAGTCCGCCGTCGCTGGTCCCCGCAGAGTCCGGAAAGTTATCATCGTCATTGCCCTTGCGCTTTGTGCTGGCTGCTTCCTGTTCGTCCGCGTCATCCCCGGCCTCATGTACGCGCTTGGTTTTTGAGATGTCGCCCGCGCCGCTGGCCGAACAACGGCGCGGGCTTTTGCTTGCGCAGGCGACTGGGAGCCGTCCTTGCGCTTCCAGCGTATGCCTGTTTTTCGTTTTCAGCAACTACCAGTTATGAGAATTTATGAGATTTTTTGAGAAATCCGCATTTTCTGGATTTTCATTTTTGGAAAGGATCGTGGAAACCTTGGAAACCTGTGAAAATCGCATCCGTTCAGAGCGTTTGTCTCGCGGCATGACGCTGAACGAGCTGTCCGACGCCTCCGGCGTTTCCGTCGCCAGCCTCTCGCGCTATGAGCGCGGCTGCGACGTCCCTTCGTCCGCTCTGCACCGGATCGCGGACGCGATGGACACGGACAGCGCCGTGCTGCTGGACCAGCCGGATAAAATGCCGCGCATCGCCGAGCTTGAGCTGCGGCTCAAGCATGCTAAAGCGATCATTTCCAAGCAGGAACAGATCATCCGCCAGAAGTCCGTCGAGGCGCGGCGCAAGGATGTTTTGATCGGCGTGCTTGTGTGCATCGTTCTCGTCTCGCTTCTGGCGCTCCTTGTCGACCTTTGTAATCCCAATATCGGCTGGCTTCGCGCCTCCGCGCTTGCATCCTTTGTTCCCGTATAACCGCCTTCCGCAGTGGTGAGAATTTGCTTATGAACTTTACATCTACCTGGAAAATCGCCGACCCGCTCGCGCAGTACATCATTTACCTGCGCAAGTCCCGGAAGGACATGGAGGCCGAAGCCCTCGGCCAGACCGACACGCTCAAGCGGCACCGGGCCGCGCTTTTGTCGCTGTCCGAAAGCCGCGGGCTGAACGTCGTGGAGATCTGCGAGGAAGTCGTGACCGGCGACTCCATTGCCGTCCGGCCGGAGGTGCAGAAGGTCCTGCAGCTCGTCGAGACCGGCAACTACGCGGGCGTCATCGTCATGGAGGTCGAGCGTCTGGCGCGCGGCGACACCATCGACCAGGGCATTATTGCCCAGACCTTTAAATACTCCGACACCCGCATCATCACGCCGAACAAGACCTACGACCCGAACAACGAGATGGACGAGGAATACTTTGAATTCGGCCTCTTTATGTCCCGGCGCGAGTACAACACCATCAAGCGCCGCCTGTCCCGCGGAAAGGAGGCGTCTCTGCGCGAGGGCAAATGGATCTCCGGCAAGACGCCCTTCGGCTGGTCGCGTGAGAAGCTGCCGAACGACAAGGGCTACAAGCTCGTCCCGCACCCGGAGCAGGCCCCCGTCCTGCAGCAGATCTACAACTGGTACACCGGCGAGGGCTGCGCGCGCATCGGCGCGAAGGCGATCTCCACGCGGCTGAACAGCCTCGGCGTCCCGACCAACTCCGGCAGCCTCTGGCGCACGGACTCTGTGCTGGATATCCTGCGCAATCCGGCAAATGCCGGATGGATCAAATCCGGCGGCAGGCCAGAGACGAAGCGCATTGTCGACGGCGCTGTCGTCGTCAGTCGCCCCCGCACCCGGCAGGAGGATCTGAAGCTTTATAAAGGGCTGCACGACGGCCTCATCTCGCAGGAGCAGTACGACAAGGCCGTCGCTCTGAGCTATTCCAGCGCCAGCCCGCGCGGCAAGGGCGCATGGGGGACCGTGACGAGCCTCGCCGGGCTCGTCCGCTGCGACCAGTGCGGCCGCGTGATGGTTCGCCGTCCGTCGTCCGGCAACCGCCGCGATACGCTTCTTTGTCCCTCCTACGGCTGCACGACCGTCAGCGCATGGTATGATGATGTGGAGGACGCCGTGCTGGATGCTCTGCGTGGCTGGCTGCGCGAGCTGGAGCTCGGTGAGGCCGCTGCACCAGATGACACGCCCATGCGCACCGCGCTCGAGTCCTCGATCGCCGCCGACCGCAAGCAGCTTGCCAAGCTGGAGGCGCAGGAGGCCCGCGCGTATGAGCTGGTCGAGACCGGCGTCTATACGCCGGAGATCTTCCTGCAGCGCTCGCAGGCGCTCGCCGCCGACAAGCAGGTCATCGTCGACCGCATCGAGGCAAGCCAGACCACGATCACCGAGCTGGCTCGCGCCAAGCAGGCCCGCGCCCGTCTGGCCCCCGCCGTCCGCCGCGTCCTCGAGACCTACCCGCTCGCCGCATCCCCGCAGGAGAAAAACGCCCTCCTGAAAACTGTCCTGCAGAAAGTCCTCTACCATAAACAGACCAAATCCTACACCAAATCCGGCAGCGACATGCACGTCACCCTCTACCCCCTCGCGGATTGATGGTTATACATTTATTTGGTACGCATGAATGAATCCCATTTAAATGTAGATTCTATAGCAAGCGGAAATCCCCCCTGGTGACAGGAGGGATTTCTTTATTTTGCAATATGCTCATAATACGCCATGAGCTTCTGTTCCGGCCCCGGGCCGTCCTTGTCGAGCAGGAACGCCTTTGCCAGCGCGGCGTAGAACTCCGGGCGGTTGAGGCCGAACTCTACGGCGACGGGGTAGTAGTCCGAGTACATCATGTTCATGGTTATGCCCCACGCCCAGCGTGGGACCACAGGTGCCTGAATGCCCATGCTCTCGGCCACGGCCGTCGTTTGCTCCATCGTCCAGTGCGGGCCGGTCGTGCCGTCGGCGTTTTGCATGTTGGCTGCCCACTGCATCGCCGTTTCGCGATCAAATGTGGCCGTCTCCGGCTCGCCGTGGTGCCCGTGCAGCTTTTCGAGCCTGCAGATCGTCTTCGCGTACAGCCCAACTTCCTCCGCGCTGCCGAGCGTCACGGGCTTTTCCATGGCCTCGTGCAGTTTGTGGTAAAGCTTGTCCATATACTCTTTCATGCTCACGCCTCCTGTATGTATCGGTAAATCTTGTCGACGTCATTTTGGTCAAACCGCATGTCTCCCAGCAGCGGGACGGATACGGTCAGCTTGCTCTCAAAGCGCGGACGCGCCGCGTTGTAGAGCTTGTCGAGGTCGATGTTTCCGGCGTCATCAAATATCTGCATCATCTTGAACGCGGGGTTCTCGCGCAGCGCGAGGACCTTTTCACGGCTGCCCTCCATGATGAGCGCCAGCATGATCCCAGCGCCGATGCCCTTGCCGCCCGGCAGGTGCGGGATGACCTCATTGTCTGCGTAGCGCATCGCGCCGCGCATGGCCTGATCTATCGTCACTGTCATTGCAGATTTCCTCCTTTAAGGATGGGGCGGCTATTGCCGCCCCTTGCGTTTAGCCGTTGCAGCACCCGCATTTCGGGATCGGGTTGTAGAGCGACTGCGCCGTCGTTGCGGTTCCGGTCGTGACGTCGGCGACCTGCTTGGGATAAAAGGTCGCGTTGACATACGTCACGATGGAATTGTCACCGCAGCAGCGGCGTTCGGCCTCCATCTTGACCGCATCAAGCGCTTCCTTGCGGACGGACTCGACGTCCTGTTTGACCAGCGCGAAGCTATCCTCGGTGCGCTGGTTATGGACGGCCTGCTTGCACAGCGCCTCACGGACGTCCTTGAGCTGCCCGTCGATATAACCGTACATCTCCAGCATCTTGCCGTCGTTGTACGTGTTGGCCTTGAGCAGCGCGATCTCGCTGTCCTTCGCGGCCAGCTTCTGCTCCCGGTCAAGATCGTAGCGCGTGACCGGCATGTTCTCGCTGCACGTCGGCTCCTGCTGCCGTGCGGCGAGCATGGCGGCGACCGTCATGGCAGGCGTGACCGCCGCAGCAACATCAGCGACTTCCGATCTCTTGTTCTGGTTGAGGCCGCCCAGCAGATTGCCGAGCCCGCCGTTTGCCAGACTCATCGCGGCGCCGCCGATGCCAAAGCCCAGCGCAGTCCCCGCGAGTCCCTTGCTTGCGTATTCCATAAAAAATCCTCCGGATTCAAAGTAGTAAGCTGGCCAGCTCCTATCCTCAGTCTACCGCTTTCCAGATTCCCGAGGGGGACATCTGTGGGGCACTTCCGGGACAGTTCTGTCCCATTTGCGTGGATTTTTGTTTTTATTTTTTATAAAATATTTTGAAAACCCCTTGACATATACGGTATTACAGTATATAATATAGCCATAAGATAAAACAAGGCAAGATCCGGAGATCAAAAATGAATGCAGGAGGAACACAAAATGAAACAGTATAAATACTTCTTTAAGGCATATGACGAAAACGGCCAGATGTTTTTCTACCACCGTTCGAACTCTGCAAGCCGTCTTCTTAAGCTGGCCGAAAAAGCCAGCTACGATGATAGCGGCGAGATCCTCTCCCGTTGGTATTGCGGGCGGACTGAACACAATATACCCGCAGAGATCCAGTATCGCGTATGCTGCGGCGAGAAGATCTGAGTTTTAGATCCACCACATTCCATTCCAACAAAAACTGCTCCGGTGCAACCGCATTGGAGCAGTATAATAAAAATGAGGGGGCAAATATCATGGCAAAAGCAACAGCTTACTGCAAATGTGAAACATGTGGAACAGAATTTACGAGAACGGCCAACAAAGGGCTCCGCTCCGAAGCTGATAGCTGGGCTCTGTGGGCGGCAGACCACTATACGGAATGCCCTGCCTGCTACGCAAAGCGTATGCGTTCCGAAGAATTGAAGAATCCGATCACGGCGCTCGTTGGGCTTGATGTTCTCAATGCACAGATCGTGATCTCCATTACCGGTGACACCCGGCCCGTGAAGGATGCACTCAAATCTCGCGGCTATCGCTGGGATGTTCCGTTTGAAACAGGATTGTCCGGCATCCTGGATATGGGAACTCGATTCAACGCGTGTTGGAGCAAGGAACTTCCGGCACCCAAATATACCACTGCAAAAGAATTTTCAGAAGCCGTTTCCTATGCTGTTTCCGATGCAATCCGCTCGCTGAAAGAGATCATCCCTGAACTCGAATCCAAGAACTCTTTCACGCAGATGGATCATATGCTCTTCTGCGATATGGCAAAGCACCTCGCAGAAGACGACGCCGCTGTTGCGAGCGCAATAGCAGCGCTCGAAAAGCCTGAACGCCCTGTATGCTACCCGGCAGGACGCTGGAACGGGAAATTCTATGGAAGGCCCGGAAACTGGCGCATTTACCTGGATAATACGGAAACAAGTATTTCCGATGAAGACGTTTCAGCCATAAAAAACTACAAGTCCGCGCTGGCAGCGTACAAGGAAAAGGTGGAGGAGATCAAGAATGCGAATTGATCCATCATATCCACCGCTTGCTCTGTTGCAGAGAGTAACAGAAGAATACCCTGATGCCTGGGAGAAAATGAAACTGTTCCATGAAATGAACGGCAAGAACGGGCTTCCGAGATGGAATCAATGGTGCTATGCACCAATGTCCGCGGCAATGGCGATTGCGATGGGCGATTCTCCTGGCACATACGAAAACATTTCTGCCGCCACAAAGGCAACGCAAGAGATTGCTGCCCTTGCACCATGGATTGAAAACAAGGATGTGTTTATTGTCGGCCGTTCTTTGCAGGAACGATTGTTTGCACAAGAAGATGAGGAGTTTGAGATCGATAGCGAGGCGCTGTACCATATCCCGTACCGATCTTTTTATGTGCAATTCGCCGACGGCTTTCGGTATATTGATTCTCCGTGCCACGGTGTGTTTGTGCATCTTGAGAATGATGTAAATAGCGGCGACCACGAGCTGCGGCTGCTGTATCTCAAAGAAACCGGAAAAACCATCGGCATCCCAATCCATCTTGGAGAAAAAACGGTTCGTTCGAGCTTATCTCATACGGAAAACGAAGCGCTGAAAAATCTATCGGATGATAATCCAGAGATCCGCAGAGCTATGATCACAACTTTGGAGCGGAGAAACGCCGAGCTTGCCGCGCACAGGCAGGCTTTGCAGATCGTACTTTATTTATGCAAGAAAAGCATTGAGAACGCCCCGAATCCAGAGGCCGCGTTTCTCAACACAAAAATCAGAAGTGGAGAAATCCATGTTCATTTTTTATGATTCAGAAAAGGAGGCTGCAAGGAATGCCAACTGATGCGCAAAAGCGCACTCGCAACAAGTGGGATGCAGAAAACATGTCCGTGATTTCCTGCAAGCTAAAACGGGAGATCGCGGAAACCTTTAAGGCTACGGCGAAAGCCAACGGCACGACCCCGAATGAACTGATTCGCAAATGGATCGATGCGTATATGCGGCAAAACATGCCAGCAGAGCAACCTTCGGCTGAAAAAATATGATTTGAATGTAAAAAAGCCCGCCCGGAGCGTAATGCTCAGGGCGGGCTGCTTTTCGCCAGACGGCGGGCGGTTTCGATAATGTGCGGCAGGCGGCGGGAGATGGTTTTGCGGTCGACGCCGATCTCGGCGGCCGCGTCCATCTGCGGGAGCCTGCGCACAATATAAAGTCTCACGATCTGCTGATCGATCACGTCCAAAAGTCCCTCGTCAGTGACGCGCTCCCAGTCGCTGCGCGTGAGGTGTTCCAGCTCCTTCGGCAGAGCCAGCCGCGCAGTTATCTGCTGTCACTCCCTTCAGCCCGCCGTCCAGGCAGGTTTTATCTCATGGCAGCAGCCAGTTTTTTCAGGAGATCATCGCCGTACTTGTAGTCGGCGAGATATTTGATCGTGTTGTCCGCAAGTCCGGCCTTTGCCTTGATGGTCTTCTTGGCGTCCTCGACGGCCTTGTCGACGGTTTCCGTGTCGTAGTCCACCCACGGGAGCTTGCCGTGCTTCTTCCATACACGGCTGTTGTAGCCTCCCTTGACGCCGATGTTGCCGACGCCGGTGATCTGCACGCCATTATCCCAGATGGGCGTACACTCGACGGCCAAGCCGTCTCCGATGTACAGGCCCCAGTGGCCGGGCATCCACAGGCCCTCGCCGGGAACGAGCTTATCCCAGCCGGACGCGGATACGTCCCTGCACTTGGCGATCATGCCGTCGGCAGAGACATCCGGGACAGCGTTTCCAGCGTAGCGTGCGCCTCCGTGGTAAGCATTCTTGTTGCCGTTCCATCCCCACAGGATCCCCTTTGTGAGATTCACGCAGTCAAAGCCAAAGTAGCCCTTTCCGATCAGCCCGCGGAATCTGGCCTGCTTTGCGGCGTCGTACCAGTCCGGGTATTGCTTTGCCTTCTCAGTGATGATCCCATCCGTGACCGGAGAGCCGAAGCAGCCCCACATGTACACGGTCTTGTAATTCTTCGCGACGTCAATATGCCGCCTGACGAGCTCGGAGGCTTTCATGATACTCATGCCCGCTCACTCCCGTACAGCTCGTGGTGCAGCTGCAGCACGGCGGCCTCGATCAGCTTATCGATCGTTTCCACATCAAATTGAATGCCCTTCTCGGCGAGGAAGTTCACGACATACGCCTTTTTCGCCGCGCCGTCCGTCGCGGTGTACAGCTGCTCCGCCGCCTTTACGCCGATCTCAACGTAAGTGCGGAGCGTTTGCAGCTTATCCGCGTCGATCTTCGTCTTGATCCACGGGATCAGGAATGCCGAAACGAGCGCGCTGATGAGCGCGATCACTGCCGAGATGATTTGCGTGTAGTCCATAAGTATGCTCCTTTCAATCTTTCAGCACGATCTCCGCGATGCGTGCTGCCGCTTCCGGGCCGTATTTTTCAGCCCATTTATCCATGTACTTCTGCGCGTACTTCGCGCGGTTCTCGTTCTTGGCCTTCCAGAGATAGAATCCGCTGGAAGCTGTTGTTTCAGCCAGCACCGCAAGCGTGATCTCCGTCAGGTCTGCGCCTGCCGCGCAGGCGATAATGAGCGCGAGGCTGACGAGCGCGCTGCAGATCAGCCACTTCTTGCTAAACTCCATTGCGTTCGCATTGCGCCTCCAGCTGGTGCAGGAACTTTTTCACGTCTCCGTTCCCGCCCATCTTTTTATACTTCTCTCCGGCGATCAGGCGCTCGGCCATTGGCATTTCCTCCGACATGATGGTCAGCCGGAGGATCGCCAGATACTGCTCGTCCTGATGCTCCTGCATTTTCCCGAGCTTTTTGTTGATCTCTGTAAGACGCTCCTCCTGCGTTGTGGCCTTGCCGCGCTTTTTCTGTATCGCGCCGACGACGGCATTGACGACCGCCGTCAGCGCGGACGAGCCGAGCACGGCACAGACGAGGGTAACGATGATAGTCTTGGTGTCCATGTTGTCTCCCTTCCGCGCGATCAGATCGGCACGAAGGCGCTGTCTGTCCATTCGGCTTGCTTTCCGGCCGCGCCCATCCAGACCTTGATCTCGCCGTTGTGGGTGTAGTAGGCGTTCTGGATGAGGGCCATGCCGGAGTCCCACACGATGGGATTTTCAGCCGTGCCGGCTTTCACGGCCTGCTCGACGTACACCTGCCGGACGAGGATCTTGTTGACGTAGATGTTGCGCCAGTCGTAGCCCAGCTTGTCCGATTGCGTCACGTCCTCCGTGATGCCGCCTGCGGCCTGCGCGAGCTTGCCGTCCTTGATGGCGGTTTTGAGCTTTTCTAATTTATCCTGCGTCATAGACTGCCTCCAGTTCTGCAAGCATTTCTTCTGTAGTCATCTCCGGCGTTTCAATCGGCGTTTCCGTCTCCGTGTAGGTATATGACGCGCCCTCAACATCGATAGCCTCTGCATATTCCACGCCAGTCTCATTCTGCCGAATCATCATTCCTGTATCAGAATAGGTACGGTATAGCTTTACACCGTCCTTACGTTGTGTATAAAATTTTCTTTGAATCATCTTTACACCCCCACGATATGCCTTGCATAGTTTGACCAGTTTGTAGCCGTCTTCCATGCGTCAACAAGCGCTGCCGGAACGCGGATTTGGCAGTCAGCGGGAATGTTGGAAAAAGCATCAGTGCTTGCTAGTGTCGGAACCGTTGTACAAGCTGTGAAATCATAAAAAGCTGCACCAAAACAACTATAGAATGCGCGGCCTCCAATACTTGTTACACCATCAGGTATTGTAATTGATGCTAGAGAAGAACAACTATCGAATGCAGAGTCTTCAATACTTGTTACACCATCAGGTATTGTAATTGATGCTAGAGAAGAACAACTATCGAATGCAGATTCTTCAATACTTGTTACACCATCAGGTATCGTAATTGATGCTAGAGAAGGACAAAAATAAAATGCATATAACCTAATACTTGTTACACCATCAGGTATTGTAATTGATGCTAGAGAAGAACAACCATTGAATGCAGATTCTTCAATACTTGTTACACCATCAGGTATCGTAATTGATGCTAGAGAAGGACAAAAATAAAATGCATATAACCTAATACTTGTTACACCATCAGGTATTGTAATTGATGCTAGAGAATAACAACCAGCGAATGCAGATTCTTCAATACTTGTTACACCATCAGGTATTGTAATTGATGCTAGAGAAGAACAATTATTGAATGCGTAGCCTCCAATACTTGTTACACCATTTCCAATCTCAATTTTCTGAACACTATTTTGATAAGCATAATTTCGATTGTCATCACTAGATGAATAGCGAAGGATTGCGCTACAACCATTATATGAAGAGTTGCCATAGAACTCCATCGCTCCATCAACGGTCAGCTTGATCACATACTCGCCCGGTGCGGCATAAGCATGATTCTGTGTCCATTTTACAGTCGTTGTACTTGTCCCTGTCAGTGTATCCGGTGTGGTTCCATCACCCCAGTCCACGGTGACAGTGCCATTCGGACAAACGCCAAGCATCGGAGATGTGCGGCCCTCTTCCAGACGGATATAGATTCTGGTCTTGCCGTCATCTGTGATGTACATAGCGCCGACATTCATTTTTCGGTTCGTTGTTTTGAGATCTGCCAGCGACCAGTTCCAGCCCTGACAGGTAAGCCCCTCATGCGATGGATAATCTGGTAGCGCTGTCTTTGTTGCCAGTTCTGCTAGCGTCCAAGACGTGACAATCGTGCCATCGTAGTCGTAAAACGTGATGTCACCGGGTGCGCCGGGGGCGGAGCCTCCGGTGGGGATCGTGCCGATCGCGTCCGCGAGGCCCGCGACGGTCTCGGCTTGCGGGGTCGTGCCGCCCTTTGCTGTTACGGCGTCATAGGCTGCGCCGACAGCGGCGGTGATGCGGCTTATCTGCGTCTGTACACTCATGGCGGCCTCCTCAGATCGCGGCGAGTGCCGTTTCGATCGCGTCGGTCAGGCTGACCGTGCCGCCGGAGGTATAGCCCGCCGGGACCGCGACGCTTGTCTGTGTCAGGCCGTCGATGGTCTTTGCGATCTTGCCGTTGTTGACCATGGTGCCCTCGACCTTGCTGCCGTCGGCCAGCACGATAAACTTGCCGTCCAGCACGTCAGCAGCTCCGGCGGTCACACCGGAAACGTCCTTGTACTTGGCGGGGATCGCTCCTACCGTTACTTTGCCGAGAACTTTACCCTTCGTGGGCGTGATGTCCTGCGCGGCCTCGGCAGGCGTGGCGGACTTGGTTTCCAGCACGACAGATACCTTGCCCGTGCCGGAGTGCTTGCCGGCGGGGACAGTGTACTCCTGGTTCCCGGTCGTGGCGTCCAGCACCTTGGATACCGCGCCGTTGTCCGGCATGGTGCCTGCCTGCGTCACGCCGTCGGCGTCGATAAATACTTTATTCGCCAGCACGTCGGCAGGCGCGGCGGTCGTCGCGGACACGTCCTGATAGTTCTCCGGGATCGCGCCGACGGTCACGCCGGACAGGCCGTAATAGCCCTGATCTGGTGTGATGGACTGCTGCTCCTTCGTCGGCGTGACGGATTTGGCCTGCAGGTTGTAGTTTCCGCCGCCGGAGACGCCCTTGACCGTGCCGGAGCCGTTATGATAGCCCGCGGGGATGGTGTAGGACTCGCCCTCCTTGACGTTGGCGTCGACCGCGCCCTGATTTTTGATGGCTGCGGCCTTGTCGGCCAGCGCGTCGAGCTTGTCGGTGCTCGCGGCAAGGCCGAGGCCGACGAGCCAGGTGCGGATCTTGTTCCGCGCGGTCTGCAGTCTGGTTACTTCTGTCTGTGTGCTCATAAAATCACTCCTTTAGATTGTTGCCAGCAGGGCGTTGATGTTGCCTACCTCGGTATAGACGGCGGCAGAGGTGACGGGCTTGGTGTTGTCCTTCTCGACGGCCGCGGCCGTGTCGACGGAGAGGGTATTGGTGGCCGCGTCGAGCTTGAGGCCGTCGCCGATGGTGTAGCCTCCGCCGCCGGAGCCGCCGGAATTGCGGGCCTCGTTGATAGCGTCGACGAGGTTGCCCTTGTTGTAGGTCTTGAGGTCGTCCAGATCGCCGATCTGCTTCTGCAGCTGCGCCCAGACGGGCAGGGACGGGTCGGCCGAGGCGTCGCCGGACGGATCCGCGCCGGGCTGGACCTTGCCGAGGCTCACCCAGACGGTCGGCAGGACGCCGCCGCTTTCGTCCGCGCCATAGACGCCCACGCGGGCGTGGCGGCCCGGGACGGCGAGAACTTCGTGCGGTACGGGAACGGTATCCCCGTCCCAGTTCGCCGCCAGAACGTCGACGGTAGTCTTGCCGTTTGAGAAGACGGCGGTCTTCGTCAGCCCGTCCCACTCGGGCGAGAAGACGAACTCAACGGTCACGGCCTTGGCCATGCCCGCCGTCAAAAGCTCCGGCGGCGAACAGAGATGCGCGGAGGCTTTGTTTACGTGGATTTGGATCATGTCGTTTCGCCTCCTATCCGATCACAGTGCCGTTCACAAGCAGTTTCCCGTCGCTGTTGCACCTTAATGCTGCGTATTTGCTTGCGTTATAGCACAGCCAAACCCTATTTGCAGCCACCCCGTAAAACGGCACATTTGTCGCGCCGATGCTTTCATTCCCGTAAAGTGGCAGCAAGAAATTTCTATTGACGTACATGCCGTAACCATCTTTTTTGATTCTGTCTGGCTGAGCGCTCTCTCCTCCGCTCCCGCCGCTTCCCGGCGGGCCGACGACGTACTCGACGACGTAGCTGCCGGAGATGCGGGCCACCTTGACGCGGTCGCCCGCGGCGAATTTGACTGACGTGTTGCACCGGTAGTGCTTGGTCGTGGCTTCGGTCTGCCCCTCGAGGATGAGGGACAGGCCATCGTCATAGACCGCGCCGACGGTCGCCAGAAAGTTTTCCGGCAGATTTTCGTCCGGCATGCTGATCGATGATACAAATAAACTGTTGATGCCCTCCATCAGGCGATCACCGTCCTTTTCGCAGAGTGGGTCATGAGACTGCCGGGCTGCATGGTGACAGACCAGCCTGTCTCGAGATAGATGCCGCCGATCTCGTCGTGCGTCAGCGCGAGGATGTCGCCGACGCCGTGGCCCGGCTCGGCCAGCGTATAAAATGTGATCGTGCGCGTGGCCAGCAGCGATTCGTTGCGGCGCTTGTTGGCGTAGGCCTGCAGCTCCTCCTGCGAGGCGATGTTGTCTACCCGCTCAACGGAGGTGATGCGCATGCCGCGCTTGAATGTGGATTTTTTGGACGCCGGATTGTCGTTGACGGCGGTCGCCACCATGGCGGCGTCCATATCCGGGTTGTTGCAGGTCACGACAAAAACGTTCGGTGCGTCAAAGATGTCCGTCTCGTCGGACCAGTCCTGCCCGGGGTGCTTTTCCGGGAGGAACAGGTCCGTCGTGCCGTAGCGCCAGTCGATGATGGCGGCGGATGGCTCCTGATACGGCTCGAGGCGGCAGACGCCGTCGGCGTCGAACCAGAGGTTCTCATAGTTGATCTCGGAGAGCAGGGCGTTGACGATCGTCAGGTAGCTCGTGCCGATTGGCCAGTCCTCGCGGTCTGTGGCGATGACTGCGTCGTTCGGCGCCGCGATCACAAGCGTGATGCCGCAGGCGGTCAGGAGCTTTCGGATCTCCGTGAGGTAGGACGCTCCGGCCGCAAGATGCAGGAGCGTCTCTGTTTTTTGCGTGTACACCCGCCAGCAGCGGTCGTAAGCCTCGATCTCGACGCGCGTGCCGGAGCTGCTGCCCTTGTTGCTGACGGTCGCGGCCTGATAGATGCCGAGCGATGTTTCGACGCCGTTGATGCTGATCCACGGGCGCAGCTCGTCGGACTCCAGCTCCGCGAGATCGTTTGGCAGGAAGCTGCCCTTGAAGGAGCTGTGCAGGGTGGCTGTCCGGTCGCACATGATCTGCGGGGCGCTGCCGGTGTCCCATTGGAGGTGGGTGATGGGTGCGCCGTTTCTGAGCACGTCGACGCGGAAGCGGACGTCACGGGTCAAGGGTGATCGCCTCCTCCCGGTTGGTGTGCGAGATGGTGAAGGAATAGCGGCGCATGAACTCGTCGCAGTTGCTCTCGAGCGACGGGAGCGAGCCGATGGCCATGTTCCCGTATCGGTCTTTGAGGCAGACGAGGCGGCCGACAAGGGCCTCGAGCGCAAGGGCGGCGGCCCGCTGCGCGTGCGGCCAGGCGCAGGCGACGGACAGGGCGCGGTCGCGCTGCTCGCTGCGCTCCTCGACGGGGTAGGCAAGGCCCGCCAGATGGACGGTCGAGACGCCGGCGGAGAAGCTGGTGCGGTTGGTGCGCAGCTGCGTCTCGGACAGGCGCATCTCGAGCCAGACGCCGGTCTCGAGGTCGCAGATCATGTTGGTCTCGGGCAGGATCTCGACGGTATCCGAATTGGACACGCCGTAGTTGTCGCTGTCTGCATAACAGCCGCGGACGCGGTAGGTGACGGAGCCGATGCTGGTGTGATCGATGTACTGCTTTTGGACGGTGCGGGCGATAACCACGCCGTCCCGCTCGACGAGGTAAAAATCGTAGCTCCCGGCGGTCTGCCAGGTGAGCGCGGCCTCATGGCCGTCGGTGACGGTCAGGGTGATGGCCTCGCCCTCGGTGTGCGAGATGGGCAGCGCGGCTGCGCTCCACTCGGACCACATGCCGTACTTGTTCTGCACGCGCACGCGAACGGTATAGCTGCCGTCGGCGAGGTAGACCGGCGAGCGCCACGCTTTTTCCGTGCCGTAGACCGTGCCGGAGGCATAGCCGCTGGACAGCGTCAGCTGATAGGCCTCCTGCTCAGAGGTCTGCCAGGTGATGCGCGGGCGCGGGCCGGTGGACTGGATCACGATGGACGGTGCGGACGGCGCGTTGATGGCGATAAACTCTGCCTTGTCGCTCCACGCCGAGGCCGTTCCGTCGGTGTTGTAGGTGCGCACGCGCCAGTACTTCGTCCCGCTCGTGAATGTGTTGGCCGGGACGTCGTAATACTGGTTTTCTCCCGTGACGGTCGCGAGGGTATTCCACGTCGTGCCGTCGGCGGACCATTGCAGATCCGCCTTGCTCTGCGGCGTGCCGGTGGAAATGATGTGCTGCCAGCTAAAGCGGTTGACGATGGTGGCGTCGATGACGATGCCGGATGGGGAGACCGGCTTGCAGGACGGTGTGACGTCCGTCGTTGTGATCTCCTGCCATGCAGACGTTGTTGTCGTGCCGCTGTTCGCCGTCACCTTTACGCGCCACTCGATCGTCCCGGACGGGAATGTGTTTGCCGGGACCGTGCAAGAGGTCGTCGAGCCAGACACATTGATTGTGCTTGATGTGTTTGCATTTTTTACGCGCCACTCAAAAACAGCGGAGGTTTGTTTTATCTCCGCGAAGCAGACCTGTGTGAGGTCTGTGTCGTCTTTGCAGGCCCACGTAAATGTATTCTTTTGCTTTCGATTTACGAATGCCCCAGAAGATGGCGCAAAGTCGCTTGCCTGTATTCCGACGTCATCGTCCGAATACTCACATTCCAAAAACGGTTTGTAGGACGACTTTACGCCATAAAAAATCGCTTCGGATGCGCGCCCGTCTCCTCCGCTCGAGAACGCAAATGCAAATCCGTTTCGCATTCCGCTCTCAAGGTTTTTCTTCCGGGCCGCTTCGTAGAGTGACATTGAGAAGACGACTTCCGCCTGTACGACCTGGTTAAGCTCACTCCATCTTGCAGACCCGACGCCGTCTCCATTGCCATATAGTTTCGGCTGCGTCGCGTATGTTACCGTGCTTGTATCGAGCGGCTCTGCCAATCCTTGCCCGTAAGCCGCTATATACGCGGAGCCCCAACTCCCTAAAATTCCAGCCGTTGGCATTGCATATATTACAAGCCTTACCATTGTAACGCGCTTGTATTTGTACGCAGCTGCTGGTTCTCCAAATTTCAGTAGAATATTATCCCACCCGTCGTACGATCCGGAATGGTTTGTAAACGGCTCCACATACAACTTGTACTGTGTAAGATCCGAATAGTTTGTGTTCGGGTGGTTCTTCGCGACTGCTGTCGAGCCGCTTGCCTGCACTGTAAACGTCGGCATTTACTTTGCCCCCATTCTGGTTGTGATGCGTGCGTTTTTGGCGATGCGTAGGATGGTGTCGAGGTCTTCGACGTGGTCGACGTAGACGGTGGTGTTGTAGGTATCGCCGGAGGTGTAGCGCGTTTCGCTGGCCGTCTGGATGCGCGAGCCGGAGGGGAGATAGATCCGCTCGAGGCCGTTCTCGTTGACCCGCGTCCAGCCGCCAGACCAGTTGTCCGTGCCGGCGGCGTTGCCGCCCAGATACCGCCTGCGCCATTCGTCCTCGGTGATACCGAGGGTCGACGAGTCGCCGCGGGCGACGGCCTCTTCGTAGGCCTTGGAGAGGTCGGACGCGCTCTGGCCCCACTGCTGCTCGTTGTAGCTGTCGAGCAGGTTCTGGTAGTTGTTGCCGTTGCCGCTGCTGTAGCCGAAGCCCAGCGCATGCTTCATCTGGCCCCAGCCCTCGCTGATGTGGCCGGTGCCGAAGTTGATGACGCCTTTGAGCAGCTCCGCCGCGTCGGCCATGAGCGCCATGACCTTTGCCAGCGGCTGCAGCGCCTTTGTCAGCGCCGGGACGCGGTTGTTGGACAGGTCGGACATGGGATTGAGGATATCGCCGACGGTCTCAAGCAGCATGCCGAAGGCGTCGACGATGCCGGAGTCCTTGATCGCCTTCCCGAGATCCTTCACGCCCTGTGTCGCGTCGCCGTAAAATTCTTCTAGGTACGGCGCGAACTCGGCGGCCAGCTGGTTTTTGACGCCCTCCTGCGTCTTTTGCAGCCGCTGGTATGCGTCGTCGACCGCGCCGAGTGCGGAAAGCGCCTCGTCGTCCAGCACGTAGCCCATGTTATGGGCTTCGTCAGCGTAGGCCTTGAGAGTTTTCGATCCCTGGATAATCAGCGGATTCAGATCCTGCGCGGATCGGCCGAAAATGTCCATGGACATGGCGTCTCGCTCTGTTTCGTTTTTCACCTTTCCGAGCGCGTCGATTGTCTCATAAAAAACGTCGTTCGCGCTGCGCATGCTGCCGTCGGCATTGGTCACGGAGACGCCCAGTGCCTCAAAGGATGCCTTCGCATTGCCCGTGCCGTTCATCGTGTCCTGCATGTTGTTGGTCAACTTTGTCAGGCTGCCCTGCAGGGTGTCGACGGATACGTCGATCAGCTCTGACGCATAGGCAAACTCCTGCAGCTGCTGTGTCGATTGCCCGGTCTGCATGGAAAGCGTGATGATGTTGTCGGCAAAGGCGGCGGACTCCTTCGTCATGGAGATCATGGCTTTTTCTGCCTTGACGATCGCCGCCGCGACGGCAGCAAAGCCGCCCGCCAGCGCCAGCGACTGCGCATCGAGGCTCCCCATGGCGTTCATAGAGGACTTCATGCCGTCCGGCAGCTGAATGCCGAGCTTGGACGTCAGGCCATTCACCACGTCGCCGAGGTTGCCCATGCTCTGCCCGGCGTCCTCGGTTGCAATGGTCGTGTCTTCTACCTGCTCTGTGTTGTTTTTCAGCTGTCCGTTCAGCTTGTAAAGCTCGGCTTCCGCGTTATTGAGTTCTTTTTCCCAGCGCAGCGTTTCCACTGCGTTTGATCCGTAATTTTCTGCAGCTTCTTCGAGCGCAGCTTTCAGGTTATCGATTTTGTCATACTGCAGGCTTATTTTTTGGGTTAGCAGGTCCGTTTTCGCCGCCGAAAGTTCTGCTGATTCTGCGTTATCCGCATATTTTGCCGATACCTTCCGCATCTCGGCGTCCAGCACGTCCATGCTTGCGCTGAGCCGTTCGATATTTTTGCGGTATTTTTGTTCTTTTTCACCTTCCATGCGCTTTTCATTTTCGCGCATCTGGTTATTTAGATCGTTCAGTTTCGCTGTTGCGTTTTGCAGGCTGGCCTTCCACGCCATTGTAGCTTTGCTGGATTCTCCCGTTTTTTTTACGGAATTTTTCAGAGCCTCTTGCATATAGCGGATCTTTTCTGTTTGCGAATAGATCTGCCGTTGCAGGATGTCATTCTGTTGCCCTAGCAGCTTTGCGCTGTCTGCATTTTTCCCATACGCAGACGTTACTTTCCGCATCTCGGCGTCCAGCACCTTCATGCCGCTGCCGATCTCGGAAATGGCCTGCTTGTATTCTTTTTCTCCCGAAAGCGTAAATTTTGTGTTGATATTTGGCATATTACGTGCCTCCGTTGATGTAGGCCGAGAGGCTCTGCGGCGCTTCCGGCTTTTTAGGCGGCTCCATCGCGTCAAGCAGGAGCGTCAGGCGGCGCGGGCTCATGGTCTTCCAGAAATCCCGCTCCGGCAGATGCAGCCGGAAGAGCCAGATTGCGAGGAAGCCGGGGAAATCAAAGCCCAGCTGCTTCGGTTTCCCCGGCGGTGTCAGTTTTTTTCGTCTTCCGACGTTTTTTCACCGGGTTCTTCCTCCGGCGGCGTGACTGCAGCCTGAATCAGCGGGTAGATCCGCGTCCCGGCCTCGAGTGTCTGGTGCATGGTGAGCGCGCGGCCCAGCTGCTTGCTGGTAAAACGCAGCGGAAGGCCGTTTTCGTCGGTGATGCCCTGCGTGTCTGCGGCGTCTGTCAGCATGGCGGCCAGGAAGGCCAGCGTGCTTTTGAGTCCGTGCACCGTATTCAGCGCGCGCAGCAGATTTCCGTCGTATTCGTCCTGCACGTCGGCAAGGACGTTCATGTTGCAGGAGAGCCGGTAGACCCGGCCCTCAAGTTCATAGTCGACGGTGTTGAGCTTGGTTGTCTCCATTAGGTCTCACCCAACTTTCCCTTGATCCAGTCAACGGCCTCCGCCGCGGTGTCGACGGTCTCGGTCTCGAGCAGCAGCTCGTCGGCGGAATCGTCCGCAAGGAATTCGCCGGTCGTGGTTGGCGTGTTGAACTGGATGTTCTCGCCCTTGGTCTGATAGCTCATCGAGGGCGGGCCGAACAGCGCTTTCGGAACCCAGATGCAGGTGTATTTTGTCACGCCGTCGATCTTATCCGGCGCGTAAAAGCCGACGCCGACATAGTTCGCGATGTCTTTTGCCGAGAATTTCAGATTTTCCTTGCTCGTATCGGATGTGCAGCCGTAGAGCATGGCCTGTGCGGCTCTTTTGATGTACTTGACAGCCAGCGAGATCGTGCCGCCGGTGGCAAGCTTGATATACTCGGCAAGCTTGGATTCCGCGTACAGGCGGCCCTCGGCGAATTTGAGTTCCAGCTGCGCGCTCATGGCGTCGCCGACGTCGGTCGGCTCTGTGTAGGTCACGGTGCCGGACGTGTTTTTATACTTTCCCGCCCGGATGCCGCGTAAGTCAAAACTAGGCATTTACAATAGGCCCCTTTCTTTCAGCTTTTGTGTAAGGATCTTTTCGAGCTCCGCGTTTACGCGCTTCTGCGCGCTCCTGACGCCCTTTGTCCAAAAATAAGTTCCTGTGATCTGCCCGTACTCCTTCGCACGGCCGTAATTTAAAACAAAAAGCACGGTCGCCCTGCGCGTTCCGTGCTCGTTTTTTCCGACTGCCGTGATTGTGATATACGGATCTCCGTTTTTGTCCTGCTTGATGGTTTTGCGGTATTTCACGCTGGAGGCGTATGCTTCCGTGCGGAACCCGCTCGCCCGGACGGCATTTTGCAGCTCCTCGACGATGATATCCCCGGCGGCGTACAGGAGCTCCTGCTGCATGTCCTCATCAAAAACATTCGCTTTCTGGAGCGTGGCCATGAGCTCGTCGACACCGGTGATGGAGATGTTAGCCATAGGCTGCGCCCTCCGTTTCGGCGATGAGTGCGATCTGCGTGCGGCCCGTCTCCTTGTCGTAGGTTTCCATGTCGACGGTAGCAATGTAGCCTGCGGCCTCCAGCGCGGCCTTTACGCGCTTTAAAAGCCCGGCGGCAAAGCCCTCGGCAAAGATGGAAACGGCGTACTGCACGCCGGTCTCGGCCTCTCCGCCCTCGGCGTAGAGCTGCCCGGACTGGCCGAGCAGCTGATAGGTGATGTAGGTTTCTTCTCCGCCCTTGTATGGCGGGTGGCAGACCGGGACGCCCAGGTCTGCCAGCGCCTCATAGATCATCATGCGCCGTCCCTCCGTTTGCAGGTCAGCTCTACCTCTTCCGTCTCCGCGCCGTAGCTGCGGACGACGTCAAAGACGTCCGAGCCGCAGGTGAGCTGCTGCTCGCCGCCGTATTCCGCGCTGTGCATGCGGAAGATCGCGTCGGTGCGCTTGCCGGCCTGTGCGGCCTGGTAATACTCGGCGCGGTTGACGGACTTGCGGGCGGCCCAGACGGTTGTCTCGCGTTCGAGCTTTTCGGTGGTCTGCCCGCTCACGATGGGGTAGGACAGCAGGCGCAGCGTGATCTGGGTGTCAAAGATCACAGCACGCGCCCCCTCCCTCGGCGCCCGGCGAATAGTCGTCGGACAGGCCCATCGCGTCGCGCAGCTCCTCAAAGCACGTCTTCCATTCGTCGCCGCGGCCGCAGAAGTCATGCTGCCAGCGGACGAAGGCTCGGACGGCGTCTTTGACCAGCGGGTCTTCGTCCGCCCCCTCCGCGCCCGCAAGGTGCAGGCGCAGGAGGCAGGCGTCAATCTCGTCGGCGAGCTCGTCGTCAAGGGCGTTTGTGGTCAGCCGCAGGGCGGTTTTTGCAACGTTGATCAAAGCCATTGGTTATCCCTCCCTGTTGGCCGCGCGCCGTCAGGCTTTCTTCTTGGTCAGCGTGACGAGGCTGTTGACGTCGGCGCACGCGCCGTCGGCGATCTCGATGGCCTTTGTGACCTCGTCGTCGGTGTCCTCGTCGGTGTAGCGCTTTACCGTCATGCCCATGTTCTCGTTCCAGAGGTAGTACGCCGGATCGAACATAAAGGCGAAGACGGTGTCGGCCGTGACCGACGCCGCAAAGGCCGGCAGGTAGTCGCCGGTCAGGATGACCTCGCGGCCGAGGATGTAGTTGACGGGCTTGCCGTTGATGCCGTAGTTGACGCGCGCGACGGGCTGGCCGTTGTTGTCGACCATGCCGACGATCTGCGTCTCGAATGTCTTCTTGGACATGAACCAGACCGCGCCGTCATATGCCTGCGGCAGCGCAGCTTCGGCCTTGCACAGATCCTTGTAGGTCAGAGCAGTTGTCGCGGCGGCAATGTCGATGTTCTGGCCGGTCGGGGCGGTCTCCGCAAGGATTCCCTTCGGCTGGCCGGAACCGGTGCCGTTGATGATGGCCTGCTCCTTCGCCTTTACCATCGCATTTGCGACGTTCCGGACAAACTGTGCCTCGAACATCGGGTACGCCATGATAGAAACTTCCAGCGACATGGAGATCGCGCAGCGCAGCTTGTGGTACGCAAAGACGATCTTGCCGGTCGAAGTCTTCTGTTTGTCGGAGCCCTCACCCTCGGCGACCCAGGAGGCCGTCGGCTTGGCCGAGCTGGTCGGGACCTGGACGCCGCCCGCGTAGGACGTGTGTGTTACGCGCGGCAGGATCATGCCGATGGCTTCCATCTTCTCGTAGATCTTCTGGATGGTCGTGGTCGGGATGACGCTGCCGACGTCGGTTGTCTTGGTGTTGGCGTCCGCGTTGGTCAGCTCTGCCGGGATCTTCTTGCCGGTCAGGACGTAGTTCATAAAGGCCCGCTTGTACTCGTCGGTGTCGTACCGGTCGAGCACGTCCGGAGTCTTTGCCGTGCCGGACAGGTCGACGGACTGTGCCGCCGCAGCCGGGGCCGCGACCTTCTGGCCCGCGAGGGCGTTGAGGTTCGCCTGGATCTTGGCTTCCTCCTCAAACTTGGCGTCGAGGGCCTCGACTGCTTTCATCTTGGCCTGCGCCTCTGCGGTCTTGCTTTCGTCCAGCAGCTTCTGGGCGTCGTCCATGAGCTTCTGGCGCTGGATGTTGTAAATTTCCTTCGTCATTTCAATTCTCCTTTGAGTTTTAAAAATTTCAGTTTTGCTTCTGCCTGCGCCCGTTCGGGCATAAAAAAATCAGGCTCTGCGGCCTGACCTTTTAAAAAGTTTTCCGCGCGCCGGAGCGCGTCTTCGCTGAGCATGCCGGAATAAAAATCCGCCGCCAGCGGCTTCTGGCCGGTATCCGGCTGCATCACGCGGTCGACGAGGCCGAGTTCTACGGCCCGCTCCGCTGTGATCCATGTTTCGGCGTCCATCATGGCGGCGATCTCCGCTTCCGGCCTGCCGGTCTTGGCGACGTAGGCCGAGATAATGGCGTGGTTGGCGTCGCGCAGGACACCGGCGGTGTGCTCCATCTGGCGGTAGTCGCCGTCGGCGCTGGACTGGACGTTGTGGATCATCATCATGCCGGTCGGCGTCATTTCCGACTCGCCCGCCATGGCGATGATGGACGCGGCCGAAGCTGCGAGTCCAACGATTCGGACGATCACGCCGCCTGCGTAGTTGCGCAGGGCGGTATAGATCTCGCTCGCGGCGAAGATCTCGCCGCCGCCGGAATTGATCTCGACTTCGGCCCGCTCGCCGTTTCCCTTGGCAAGCGCGTCGGCTACGGATTTAGGGCTCGTCGCCTCCATTCCGTAAAACTGATAGAGGCGGTGCCGATTGCTGGATACGATGGGCCCGCGAATGCTGATCTTCATGTGGTTTCATCTCCTTTCTGCGTGGTGTTCCGGTCGACCGGCTGCGTGTCCAGCCTGCGGATCGGCTTGTCCCCGCCGTCGACCGGCGCGAGGTTGAATGCGCGGCGCCATTCGTTCGGCGTCAGCGCGCCGCGGTCGACCAGCTGCAGGAGGTTGAGCTTTGTCGAGGTCGAGGCGAAGTCCCACGCGGACGCCTCAAAGACGATGCGGTTTCCGCAGCCGCGCTCGCGCCGGGAAAATAGCTTGCGGGTGTACTCGCCGCTCAGCTGCTTCAAAACCGGCTCGATCTCGGCGTCAAAATAGGCGTTCTGCTCATCCTCCGTCGCAATGGATGTGACGATGTGCGGGTTGGTATTGAACAGGGCATAGATGCGCTGCGTGGTCTTATCCATCTGGGCGGCGTTCGGGACGTAGTCCTTGGGGTCGATCTGCTTGGCCTCTGCCTTTGCGTCGACGGCCGCGACGCCCGTGCCGTTGGAAACATTGAGGAAGCTGTCGGCAAAGTCCTGCGCGCGCTTCTTGATATCCTCCGCGCGCATAGAGGATGCGAACATCAAAAGCCAGCGGATGACGGCGCTGTTTCGGATGGCCTTTACAATGCCCTGGTCCGTCGTGGTGACGATCTCCATCAGCGGCACGATGGCCGGGGCGATGGGGTCGCCGAAGATGTCGTTCTCGTAGAAATCCCCGCGCAGGTGGATGATATCGTCATAGGCAAACGTCAGGACGTTGCCGTTCTGCATGTAAAATTTCAGGTACAGATTCCCGCCTGCGTCGTAAACGGCGTCGGCCTGCATGGCCGCGACTGGGAAGATGGCGTTCGGCAGACCGTTTTCATCCCGGAGGATCACGGCGAAGGCGTTGTTGTTGAGGACCAGCTGCGCGGCCAGCTTCTCCTGCAGCAGCTGGCCTGTCATGTACTGGTTCGGTTCCTCGAGCAGGAACCGGATATACGGCTCCGGATTTACGGCGATCTTCCGCGTCTGGGCGGTGATGGTCTCCCGGATGTGCTTTGCCGTCAGCTTGCCGATGGCCTTGATTTTTGGCCGGATGCAGGCGCGGACGATATCGGACTGATACATTTTGCCGTTGTAGCTGTAAAAGCCATTCCCGCGCTCCTGCACCATCTGGACGGTTGAGACGCGTTTGGTGGTCGTGATATTCGTCAGGAGGTTTTTCAAAAATCCCATGTTGTCACTCCTAGAGCATACTGGTGTATTCCGCCTGCTTCTGGTCGTAGATCGTGTAGGCGTCGAGCAGGGCCGCCGTGCCGTCAATGCGGCGCGTGGATTTGCTCGTTTTGTGCGGCTGAATATTGCCGTTTTTGTCCTCGTCGTAGGCGGTGTTTGCTAGGTTCCACTTGTCGATCGGGTGGTTGTTGTAAATAATGCGCTTGGATTCCAAGTCGTTCCCGCAGCGCTTCATGGGCTCGGACAGGGTCTTGACACCCTGATGCACGGCGATCATGGCCTCGCCCCCGAAATAGTCCGCCATGCTTTCCACCCAATAAGACGCAGACCACGCATCATACCCGATAAAGGGGATAAAAATATCGAGGTCTTCCTGCACCTCGATGAACCATGCTTTGACGTCCTCATAGCGGATCTTGTTTCCCTCGGACAGGCGGAGCAGCCCGCGCTCATGCCACTTGTCGTAGGGGATCTTGTCCTCCGTTACGCGCTTTTCCAAAAGGTCCTGCGGCAGCCAGTACATCTGCAGCACAAACAGGATCTCCGGCAGCTCCGGCACCTGGAACAGGACCTTCGCCGCCGTCAGGTCGGTGGTCTTGGACAGATCCGCGCCGCCGATGCCGTAGCGCGGGTAGGACAGGACGCGCTCCTGCACATTCCCGTCCGCCATGTGGTGCTGCCAGATCAGGCGGCGGTTTTCCCTGTCGAGCTGGAAGGTGTCGCGGTTGTCCAGCTGCTCAAAGTTGAGCCAGGCTTCGCTGGAGGTCTCGCGGATGTTGAAATCCTTGCAGACGAGGTTTCGGACGAGGGCCGGGTTTTTCTCCGCCCGCTCGACCCGCTCTTTCAGCGCCGTGTAGCTCTTGATCGTCCCGAGGCCCGGATTTGCCTTTTTCCAGCAGTCCGGGTCCGTCCACTCGCTGCGCTTGTCGAGCTCGTAAATAAACGCGATCCGGCGCGGGTCGTGGTACCCGTCCGGATCTTCGTAGCCGTTGATGATGCGCTCGGCTTCTTCGTATTTCTCGTCGTAGATGTCCTCGCGGATGGTGCCCGCTGTGGAAGTGATAAAGATCAGCGGCTGCTCACGGGCCGTCACGCCGTCGGCGATGATGTCGTACAGGGCGCGCCCGCTCTTCCACTGGTGGATCTCATCCATCATGGCCCCGTGGATGTTTAGGCCGTCGAGGGTGTCACTGTCAGAGGCCAGCGGCTTGAAAACGCCGTCGTTAAAATCGCTGTCCAGCTCAGCGACCAGACTGCGCATCCGGCGGCAGAGCGCCGGGGACTTCTTGACCATCCGCTTTGCTTCCTGCCAGATGATCTTCGCCTGGTCTCGCTTGGTGGCCACGGCGTAAACCTCCGGGCCGGCCTCGCCGTCCGCCGTCTGTAAATACAGGCCGACGCCGGATGCCAGCAGCGACTTGCCGTTTTTCTTTCCGACGATGAGGATGGCCTCGCGGTACTGGCGGTTGCCCTCGATGTCGATAAACCCAAAGACAGTCGCCAGCAGCGCTTTTTCCCATAGCTCCAGCCGGACGAGCTGGCCGCCCGCTTTGCCCTTGGAGTGGTGGCAGTAGTTCTCAAAAAACTCGAGGACGTGGTTTGCCCGGCGCGGGGAATAATAAAACTCGGAATCCGCGTTTTCAAGCTGCGCGACCACATGCCTGTAAGTCTTCTGCACCTTGAGGCTGACGACTTCGCGGCCGTCCTGTATGGCCTGCCAGTATTCGAGGATGGGGTTGTAGGTCGCCGGGTAGCGCGTGAGTTTCATTCCTCGTCACGCTCCCGGACAAAGCTTGCAAAGCCGTCGTCCTCCTGTTTCTGCGCGGTGTCCGGCTTCGGCAGGAGCGCCGTGAGCTGCTTGATGATCTTCTGGTAGTTCGCGTTTGTCGAGTTGTACGCCTGCCCGATCGGCCGGGCGCGGTCATAGGGCTCGAGCCGCTCCGACTGCTGGAATTTCTCCGTCCAGCCGTTTTCCCGCAGGTCGTCTGCCATGTCCTCGCACTCGATGCGCATAAAGGCCGCCTGATCGATGAGGCCTGCGACAGTCCCGGCCGCTTCCTTCGGCAGAAGCTTGTAGATCCTCCGGAGTCTGGTTTTCTCGGCGCGGATACGCTGTTCCTTTGTCTTTTCCTGCCTGTTCGCCACAAAAACCGCCTCCTTTTCGCGTGATTTTTGCCGTCTGTCCGCGCGTGCGCGTAGATTACTTATCGCCGCGCTTTTGTAGGGGGGCCTCGCGAACGGCCTGCGTATTCTTCCGAGGTAGGGCGTGCAGCAATCCCATCTTGGCATTGTTCGGACT
>OLRR01000354.1_pt1 | contig 37748 bp, 35 predicted proteins | sample 1671941 | NCBI WGS metagenome assembly OLRR01 (sample SAMEA3136628, study PRJEB25190) | human gut metagenome
TCAAGCCTCTATTAATCCTGTATTTTAAACTGTCTAATTTTTAGGTCTCAGTTCAATGAATTGTTCGATCCTTTTTTCTCTATTTAATTTTTTCTCTATTTAATTATTTCTCTTTTTGCGGTCCACGCCAACAAATGAAGCCAAACCAGCAAATGTGAGAGCGATTAAGCCAAATGCGGCAGCATCTGATTACTTCTCGCCAGTTTGTGGCAAAGTGTTTACTTTGGTGCCATTCACAGTATCGCCATTAGCACCGACAGTTGTGTTGTCGACCAAACCTGCTGGCTTTCCACTAGTTTGATCGATTATTTCTGACTTTGCTTGGCTTGTTTAGTTTGCTTAGTCTTATTGGACTTGGTTAGGCTCTTCTTAGTAGACTTCTTTGAAGGATTCTTCACTTTGAGTAGTGTAATTGTTAGTAGTAACTTGCTTATTCTGCTCATGCACATCACTTGCACTAGTATCATTAGAACTTGCATCCCCAACACTGGTTGATTGAGTTTCTTTGACAGTCTCATCTTTATTTAATTGAACAGTTTCTTCTTTCTGTTCACTTTCCTGTCCAGTGGTATCTGCTTGAACTGTTTGACCGGCTCCGAATAAGAACGTAGTGTCTAGCAATACACTAGCAGCACAGATAGTTAACTTACGAATAGGATAACGTTGTCTTTTATTTGCTGTACCAAATATTAATTTTTTAGAATTTTTATTCATGACCAGTACTCCTTTTAAATACTCTGATATTTTCTTCCGTCTTCAAAACAACGTAGATAAGCAAAAAGGAACTAGTCTTCTCAACTAGTTCCTTTTACTTTATCTTCCCATTTCCTACTTTAAAGCATCAGTCGCAAATGATCTATTCTCAAGTGCAGTAAGAAGTGCATCCGCAGTATCAAGTGCAGTAAGAAGTGGTACATTTTGCTGAATAGCCATCTGTCTGATAATAAAGCCATCAGAGTTCTTCTCAATATCATGACCCATCGTGTTGATTACCAAGTCGATCTTATCATCCCTCAATTCATTCAAGATGTTGTCATCCGCATTTTCATCTTCATGAACCTTAGTTACCAAGTCAACGTGTAAGTCATGCTTCTTCAAGAAGTCTGCCGTACCCTTCGTCGCAAAGATTCGGTAACCGATTCTGGCGAATCTCTTCGCAATTGGCAAGATCTTTTCCTTATCTCTATCTTCGATTGTGAGCAAGACGTTACCATTTTCTGGCAATTGCATCTTAGCTCCGGCAAAGGCTTTGTACAATGCCTTGGCAAAGGTATGGTCACTACCCATTACTTCACCAGTTGATTTCATTTCTGGTCCTAAGTATGAGTCAACATCAGCTAACTTACTGAAACTGAAGACTGGTGCCTTAACTGAAATCATGTCAGGTTCTGGTGCCAAACCGTCGCTGTAGCCTTGTTCAGCCAAACTTTCACCCATAATTACGCGTGTAGCCACTTGAGCCATTTCGATACCCGTAATCTTGCTCAAGAATGGGACAGTTCTACTTGCACGTGGGTTTACTTCGATGACATAAACTTCACCGTCACGCACGATGAACTGAATATTCATGATGCCGACACAGTGCAAGGTCAAAGCTAACTTTCTCGTGACGTCTGTAATCTTTTCCTTAACTTCTTCAGTAAAGGTTTGTGGTGGGTAAACAGCCATTGAGTCACCTGAGTGAACCCCAGCGTGTTCGATGTGTTCCATAATACCAGGTAAAAGAACATCCTTGCCGTCACAGATTGCATCGACATCACATTCACGACCATCCAAGTAATCATCAACCAAGATTGGGTGATCTGCCGCAATATCAACGTGGTCTTGCAAGTATTCTTCCAATTCGTCCTTGTTGTAGACAATCTCCATTGCCTTACCACCCAAGACGTAACTTGGACGAACCAAGACTGGGTAACCTAATTTATCTGCTGCTTCAAGCACGCCTTCGTGAGTCGTTGCAGTTAAGCCCTTTGGTTGGTTAAGTTGCAAATTCTTGATAATTTCATCAAAGAGTTCACGGTCTTCTGCACGGTTAACATCCTTAACCTTAGTACCCAAAATCTTTACACCGTGCTTTTCAAGACCAGCTGCCAAGTTAATTGAAGTTTGGCCACCGAATTGGACAATTGCACCTACTGGCTTTTCCAAATCGCAGACGTTTAAAACATCTTCAAGGGTCAATGGTTCAAAGTAAAGCTTGTCAGAAACCGAGAAGTCAGTTGAAACAGTTTCTGGGTTTGAGTTAATGACGATTGCTTCATACCCCATCTTTTGCAAGGCCTTAACACAGTGCACAGTTGCGTAGTCGAATTCGACACCTTGACCAATTCTGATTGGGCCTGAACCAATTACAACCACTGATTTCTTACCTGACTTATGTGATTCGTTTTCTGTATCATAAGTTGAGTAGAAGTATGGCGTCTTTGATTCAAATTCGGCTGCACAGGTATCAACCATCTTGTAAACTGGTATGATGCCGTTGGCTTTTCTAAAGTTTCTTACTTCATCTTCGCTTTCACACCATAAATGAGCAATTGTTGGATCGCTGAAGCCATATTTCTTAGCAAGGCGCAATGTGTCGACATCGTACTTGTTTTCTTCAAGTGTCTTTTCCATTTCGACCATGTGCTTGACGATATCCAAGAAGTAGAAGTTGATCTTAGTTAATTCATGCACATCTTCTAAGCTGTATCCACGTCTGAATGCTTCTGCTAAGTAGAATAAGCGATCGTCTTGCGCCTTAACTAATTTTTGTTCAAGCTTATCATCGCTAGCTTCATGAGCTTCTTCAGAATAAAGATCCCTTTCATCGATTTCAAGTGATCTGACAGCCTTTTGCATTGCTTCTTCTGCAGTTCTACCGATCGCCATAACCTCACCGGTAGCCTTCATTTGCGTACCTAAAACTCTGTCCGCCTTAGGGAACTTATCGAATGGCCAGCGTGGAATCTTGCAGACAACGTAGTCAAGAGCTGGTTCAAATTCGGCATAAGTCGTACCAGTTACTGGGTTCTTAATTTCATCCAAAGTCATGCCCACCGCAATCTTAGCGGCCATCTTGGCAATTGGATAACCAGTAGCCTTTGAAGCCAAGGCACTTGATCTAGAAACTCTTGGGTTAACTTCGATAACGTCGTAGTTAAAGCTGGTTGGATCAAGGGCAAGCTGTACGTTACATCCCCCTTCGATCTTAAGTGCTCTAATCAAACGCAGTGAACAGTCACGCAGCATTTGGTATTCCTTGTCTGACAAGGTTTGACTTGGTGAGAAAACGATTGAGTCACCGGTGTGGATACCAACTGGATCGAAGTTTTCCATACAGCAGACGATCATCGCATTATCGTCGTGGTCGCGCATTACTTCGAATTCGATTTCCTTGTAACCAGCAATGGATTTTTCAATCAAACATTCAGTTACGGGTGAAAGTTCCAAACCATTTTTGGCAATTTCAGCTAATTCTTCACGGTTGTGGCAGATACCACCACCGGTACCACCCATTGTGAAGGCAGGACGTACGATGATTGGATAGCCGATTTCATCACCAAAGGCCAAAGCATCTTCAACTGTATTAACCGTCTTGGATGGTGGCACAGGTTCGCCCAACTTTTTACATAATTCCTTGAACTTTTCACGGTCTTCAGCTTGTTCGATTGAATCAAGCTTAGTACCCAAAAGTTCAATGTGCAGTTCATCTAAGATACCAGTCTTTGCAAGAGCCAAAGCCATGTTCAAACCTACTTGGCCACCCAAGGTTGGCAAGATGGCATCTGGATATTCTTGACGAATGATTCTTGAAATTGATTCAACGGTCAAAGGTTCAATGTAGACCTTGTCAGCAATTGTCGTATCGGTCATGATGGTTGCTGGGTTGGAGTTAACCAATACAACTTCGTAACCTTCTTCGCGAAGAGCTAAACAAGCCTGAGTACCAGAATAGTCAAATTCTGCAGCCTGACCAATAATAATTGGACCAGAACCAATCACCATAATCTTATGAATATCTTTTCTCTTAGGCATGACGCTCTTCTTCCTTTCTTTGATCAATCATTGACACAAAGTCATCAAATAGTGAAACCTCATCGTGTGGTCCTGGAGTTGCATCTGGGTGGAACTGGACTGAGAAGGCTGGGTACTTCTTATGACGCAATCCTTCAACAGTGCCATCGTTTACTTCAACGTGGGTAATCATCAAGTTATCTTTATCAACTGAATCTGCATCTACAGCGTAGCCGTGGTTTTGTGAAGTAAAACCGATGTTGCCAGTAGCAATTTCACGGACTGGGTGGTTAAAACCACGGTGACCGAACTTCATCTTGTAGGTCTTAGCACCGTTGGCTAAAGCAAAGACTTGGTGTCCCATACAAATACCCATCAATGGTACATACTTTTCAACTTCACGAACCATGTCTGTAGCACCATTTGCGGCCATTTCTTCTGGGTCACCAGGGCCGTTTGAAAGAAGGACACCATCTGGATGAAGGTTTAACACTTCTTCAGCGGTTGCGGTATATGGCAAAACAATACAGTTGCAATCACGCTCGGCGAGTTCACGCAAGATACTGTGCTTGATCCCGAAGTCGATAACCACAATGTTGCGCTTTGAACCGGGAACTGGGTATGGACTCTTAGTTGAGACGCAGCTGATCACGCCTTGAGTTACATTTTCAGTTTGTAAAATCTTGGCAATCTTGTCTGCATCTTCCTTTGAATCTGCGATCTTACCTCTTAAAGTACCGTGGACACGAAGCTTTTTAACTAAGGCACGGGTATCAATTCCTTGAATGCCTGGGATATCCAAATGCTCTAAGAACTTAGGCAAAGTCGTTTGCATTCTCCAGTTGTCCGGATGGCGGGCAACTTGGTGGCAAATCACGCCCTTGATCTTGGGTTCAAGTGATTCATAGTCAGCTAAAGTAATCCCGTAGTTACCAATCAATGGGTTAGTGAAAACCAAGATTTGATCTGCGTAACTTTGATCAGTGATTGCTTCTTGATAACCGGTCATCCCTGTTGTGAAAACAACTTCACCGGTTGTTTCGCGATCGGCGCCGAAGCCTTCACCGGCATAGATACTGCCGTCTTCTAAAATTAAATAGCGCATTGACATTTACTCTGCTCCCTCCTGGTAGACAACTTTACCGTCAACCATTGTCATCACTGTTGAACCATAAACCTTGTGGCCGGTAAATGGTGTATTGACACCCTTAGACTTAAAGTCTGCTTCCTTGATTTCTTTTTCATGCTCAAGATCAAAGATAGCAATATCAGCAGGCCTTCCTGGTTCTAGCACACCGGCGTTTTTAAAGCCGAAGGTCTTAGCTGGCTTATCGCTGAGCCATGATAATAATTGTTCAAGCGTAAAGACTTTTTCGTTTTTTACGAACTTGGTGTACAAGGTACTAAAAGCTGTTTCGCTGCCTGTGATTCCAAATGCGGCACCTTTCATCCCGCCTTGCTTTTCTTTCTTAGCGTGAGGCGCATGGTCAGTGGCAATCAAATCAATTGTGCCATCAAGTAACCCAACTAACAAAGCTGCTTGATCTTCCTTATTTCTCAAAGGTGGATTCATCTTGTAGTAGCCGTTGTCCTTTGGAATATCGTCATCAGTTAACAAAATGTGGTGCGGTGCAACTTCACAAGTGACGTTGATGCCGCGGGCCTTTGCCATACGGACCAGTTCAACGCTCGTTTTAGTTGAAACGTGGCAAATGTGGTAGTGCACGCCAGTCTTTTGCGCTAAGAGCAAGTCACGCGCAATCTGCGTAGTTTCCGCAAGCTCAGTAACAGGTGGCAAGTTCAACCTTTCTGCGGTTTTTCCGGCGTTGACGATGCCGTGATCAAACAATGAATCATCTTGAGCATGAGTTGCGATAATCAAGTTGTTTTCCTTAGCTTTTTGCATAGCCAGGTACATAGTTTGGGCGGTTTGCACACCGTGGCCGTCATTACTTAAGGCAAAAGCACCAGCTTTTTTCAAAGCGGCATAATCAGGAATGACATCAGTTGTTTCATCATTAGTGATTGGACCGTATTGGAAGACGTGAACGATGCCCTTCTTTTTGTTTTCTTCAACCATCTTTTCCATTAATTCTGGTGTGTTAGGTACAGGAGTGACATTTGGCATGGCACCGACTGTGGTAAAACCACCGCGGGCTGCAGCTTCGCTGCCTGTTCTAATATCTTCCTTATAAGTTTGACCAGGATCGCGGTAGTGAACGTGGACATCAACTAAGCCGGGGCTGACTAACTTACCTTTAGCATCAATTACTTTGTCACCTGTTAAATCAGTACCGATTGCTTTAATTTTTTGACCGTCAATTAAAACATCTGCTTTAACTAAGCGACCATTTTGATAAGCGGTACCGTTCTTAATTACTGTTGTCATTATTCGAGACCTCCGAGCTTTCTTCCGCGTAATACTGCTTCAATCATGGCCATTCTCATGAAGACGCCGTTTTGCATTTGACGGACAAACATACACTTGTCGCTTTCGACCAAGTCACCGCTAAGTTCAACGTCGTGGTTAATTGGACCTGGGTGCATGATGATTGTATCTGGCTTTAATTCATTGTAACGTTTGTGGTTGATGCCATATTTTTCATGGTATGCTTTTGCATCAAATTTCTTTTCATTAGGATCACCTGCATGACGTTCATGTTGTACTCTAAGCAGCATCATGACATCCATGTCAGGGATCAACTTGTCTAATTCTTCATACTTACCGTATTTATCAAATTCCTTTGAATACCAGTAGCTTGGACCTGAGAAGTAGACTTCTGCGCCTAATCTGGTAAGCAGTTCCATGTCACTTTTTGCGACTCTTGAGTTAGTGATGTCGCCGACGATGGCTACTTTTAAGCCTTTGAAGTGGCCGAAGTGTTCGTGGATGGTCATCATGTCGAGCATACATTGACTAGGGTGTTGACCACTACCATCACCTGCGTTGATCACACCGATGTTTAAGTGTTGATGATCTTTTAAGTTGATCAAATCGTTGTAGTACTCATTTTGGGAGTGGCGGATCACTTCAAGATCAACACCTAAGGCATTCATGATGAGTGAAGTGTCGTATAAAGTTTCACCTTTATTAACTGATGAGTGAGCTGGATCAAATGGGATAACTGTTAATCCCAACTTTCTTTCAGCCATTTCAAAACTCGTATGTGTTCTGCTTGAGTCTTCAAAGAACATGTTGGTCACGTATACCGGCTTGGTTAAGCGAGGCGTTGCACCGCCTTTTTTGAAGTATTCTGCTCGCTTGATCAAAGCCTCTACTTCATCAACATGCAAATTTTCAACACTAACAAAATGTGGTAAACTGACAAGATTTAAATTTTCCATTTTCGATTCTTTCTATCAAAAAAAGCCTGAAGCATTTAATTGCTCCAGGCTTTTTCTTCGCACTTTTGTATGCGAAAAACTAAGCAACCCTTCTGGCCCTCTCTGGAGTCAATTAAATGGTTGAATTATTTACTTTTTCTATTTTTTATTTTGGCAAAGCCTTCAGTTCAACTGAATCCTTGCCGTCCTTTTCAACTACATTAACAGCGACTTGTTCGTCGGCAGAAGTTGGAATGTTTTTACCAACAAAGTCTGCACGGATTGGCAATTCACGGTGACCACGGTCAACCAAAACTGCCACTCTGATCGAACTTGGTCGACCAACGTGCATCAAGGCATCCATCGCAGCTCTAATTGTTCGACCGGTATAGATAACATCGTCGATCAAGACAACGTGCTTGTCATCGATGTCGACACCAACTTGATCAGAGTTAACAACTGGATCTTGCTTCAAGGATGCATCATGACGGTCATCACGGTAAAGGGTGATGTCAAGTTCACCGACCGGAACATCAACGCCTTCAAGTTTTTGAATTCTGTCATGGATGCGGTCAGCCAGGTAAACACCACGTGTCTTGATCCCAACTAATACTAGATCATTGGTACCTTTATTTTGTTCGATGATTTCGTAAGTAATACGCGTTAGCGCACGCTTCATTGCAAGCGCATCCTGAATTTCTTTTGCCAATTTAACAGCCTCCTAATTTTTGCCCATGAAAAAAGCTCCCAGTCTTCTCTGAGACTAGGAGCTTTCTGTAAAGTCGAAACTTAATTTAAGCCTGCCTTGCTAGCCTCACGGGACTAATTTTAAAGGACATTCATTGCTTTAAAGTTACTGTAAATGACAGCGTTTGTCAAGGAATTAATTGAATTTAACTTGACCGACTAAATCGTTGATATCGTCAACGCCTAATTTTTTAAGTTCGACTGGCAAACTATCTGCAATATGCTTGGAGGCGATGCTGTCGTGGAAATGAGCAGTCCCTACGGCAACAGCACTGGCACCGGCAAGCATGAATTTGACGACGTCTTCGGCTGAACTAATGCCGCCCATACCGATGATTGGTAAGTTCACACTTTGGTGAACTTGGGCAATCATGCGCAGAGCAACTGGTTTAACAGCTTCACCGGAGAGACCACCCATGTTGTGACCAAGCACTGGCTTTCTCGTTTTCACATCAATGTCCATACCAAGCAAAGTGTTGATCATGGAAAGACCATCAGCACCGCCCTTTTCGGCAGCTTTGGCGATAGTAACTACATCAGTGACGTTTGGTGTTAGTTTAACGTAGATTGGAACGTTGACCACGTTTTTGATTTTCTGGGTTAACTCTTCAACGACGTCAGGATGCACACCAAAGCTCATACCGCCGCGATCAACGTTAGGACAAGAAACGTTGATTTCGAGTGCATTAACTAAACCTGAGTCAGACAACTTCTTAGCGACTTCAACGTAGTCGTCTTCGCTATCGCCACCCACACTAGCCATAATTGGCAGGTCTGGATATTGTTTTCTAAGTGGAACAAGTTTCTCACTAATTACTGCGTCAACACCTGGGTTAGTTAAACCAACTGAGTTTAAAACGCCGTCGTCTAAAACAGCGATCTGTGGTTGCGGATTACCGGTTGTCGCATGTGGCGTCGTGGTCTTGATCACCATCGCACCCAATTCGTTTAAATCGAACTTCTTAGCTGCTGGCACATCACCAAAGCCAAAGGTACCACTTGCTGGCATCACTGGGTTCTTCAAATCTAATCCTGGTAAACTTACGCGTGTATTTGTCATAATTTTCCTCCAAAAATGAATGCTCACGGACATTCGCTTATTTTTTAGAACAGATTGTACACGCCTTTTTCATTTTTTCAAAGTCCAAAATTTTATTTGTATTTTATTTTCGATGGTGTTAAACTTCGTTTTGATCAAACTTTAAACGGTACAGAGAGACCGCAAGTTCAAAATATTGACTTAAATTATCTGGGGAAAGTCTATACCTGGTGTCTCTCTGCGCCACGTATAGACTTTTTTTGTGGAGGAAAAAATGAGTAGACCTGTAATTGTTGCCCTTGATTTGGACAATGAAGAAAAATTACACGAAATTCTGGCAAAACTTGGCAAACCGGAAAACGTCTTTATCAAAGTCGGCATGGAATTGTTTTACAACGCCGGCATTGGCGTAGTTAAAGAATTAACCGATCAAGGCTACAAGATCTTCTTAGACCTTAAGATGCATGATATTCCAAACACTGTTTATAACGGTGCTAAGGCTTTGGCAAAACTCGGCATCACCTTTACTACGGTGCACGCACTTGGCGGCAGTCAAATGATCAAGGCCGCTAAAGACGGCTTAATCGCTGGCACACCCGCTGGCAAGAGCGTACCTAAGCTTTTGGCTGTCACTGAATTGACTTCAATTTCAGACGATGTTTTAGCCCACGAACAAAACTGTTCTTTACCAATGGACAAACAAGTACTCAGCCTGGCCAAGATGGCAAAAGCTGCTGGTGCAGACGGCGTTATCTGTTCACCACTTGAAGTCAAAGAATTGCACGAAGCAATCGGCGACGATTTCTTATATGTCACTCCCGGCATTCGTCCAAAGGGCAACGCTAAAGATGACCAATCAAGAGTTGCAACACCAGCCGATGCTAAGGAATGGGGTTCAAGTGCCATCGTTGTTGGCCGTCCTATCACTTTAGCCAGTGATCCAGAAGCTGCTTATGAAGCAATCAAGAAGGAGTTCAACTAAAATGCATAAAGATCAAATTATTTCTCAACTTATCCAAGAAAAAATCATCACTATCTCACCTGACAAGCCATTTACTTATGCTAGTGGGATGCTTTCACCAATCTACACTGACTTGCGTTTGACTGTATCTTACCCAGAATTACGCGACATGATTGCCAGTGACTTAGCTAACTTAATTGCAAAAGAATTTCCAGAAGCTACAATCATCGGCGGTGTTGCCACAGCCGGCATCCCTCACGCAGCTTGGGTTGCTGACAAGCTTCATTTGCCAATGATCTACGTTCGTCCAAAACCAAAGGATCATGGCAAGGGTCGTCAAATCGAAGGTTGCTTTTCAAAAGACGACAAGATCGTTTTAATTGACGACTTAATCACTACTGGTGGCTCAGTTTTGAACGCTGTTAAGGCAACTGAAAAAGACGGTGGCAACGTAATCGGCGTATCTTCAATCTTCACCTACTACTTGCCAGACGCCAAGGAAAACTTTGCTAAGAGCGGCGTTAAGTATGCTCCACTTCTTTCCTACCCAGAACTTCTCAAGAAGGAAAACGAATCAGGCCATATCTCAAGCGAACAATACGATGTCTTGAAGACCTGGCACGAGGATCCATGGGCATGGGGCAAGAAATTTGAAAAGTAATAAATAATTACCCGTTGCTAACCAGACATCAATGAAATAACCGTTAAACAGCCAGAGATTTATCCAGCGAGTAATCTCATGATTAAGCTTGCTAGGATTTTTACGCTTAAATTGAACGTAAAAATTTAAACCAATGACTAAGCATAAGAATACTAACTGAAAAATATTACCTGCAGTGTGTCCTCGCTTAGGAATCATTTCTAAAATTGTTACGATTAGTGCAAAAATCATTTGCACGTTAAAGATCTATTGCCAGCGTTTGCGCGGCAAAATCACCTCATTCATATTTTCCCCTCCAATTCATGATTTTTAATTATATTATTTTTTTATTGCCAAGAACAATGTCGTATGATTTAATTTTAATATACATATAGGGAGTAACCGACAAATAATTGTATTTACGGCGTCATATCACGAAAGCAATTTCCGCTGTAAATTTAAATGGTGAGACTATGCATAAACTTTTTTAAGTTTGGGCATGGTCTCTTTTTTTGTCTAGACACTCCCAATTCTGGAGGATTATATGAAACAGTATTATTTACAGACCAAGGACGAGGTTTTAAAAGGGTTTAAAACCGGCAGCGATGGTTTATCGACTAAGCAGGCTGAAGAAAACTTAGCCAAATACGGTAAAAACGCCTTAGTTGAAGGCAAAAAGAAAACGGCCTTTCAAGTTTTCTTAGAGCAGTTTAAAGATTTGATGGTCATCATCTTGATCATCGCCGCAGTTATTTCTGCCTTTACTGGTGATTTAGAAAGTACGCTGGTTATCATTGCCGTACTGATCTTAAACGCAATTTTAGGAACGGTGCAGCACGTTAAAGCAGAAAAATCGCTTGAATCGCTCAAGTCGCTGTCCTCACCTAGTGCCAAAGTTCTGCGCAATGGTGAAAAGATCGAAATCGATTCAAAAGACGTTGTACCTGGCGACATCATGCTTTTGGAAGCCGGCGACATGGTTACTGCCGATGGACGAATTTTGGATAACTATTCTCTGCAAGTTAACGAAAGTTCTTTAACCGGTGAATCAACCAATATCGATAAGGCCGACGTTGACTTCGATCATGAAATCCCATTGGGTGACCGTCTCAACATGGTTTACTCAAGTTCACTAGTTACTTACGGCCGCGCTAATGTGTTAGTTACCGGCACGGGGATGAACACCGAGATCGGTAAGATCGCTTCCTTGATGAATGAAACTAAGGAACGTCGTACCCCACTTCAAGTCTCACTTGATAAGTTCTCATCCAAACTGGCCACGGCAATTTTGATCATTTGTGCCATCGTACTTGGCTTGCAAATCTGGCGCGGTCAACCGATTATGGATGCACTTCTTTTTGCAGTTGCCTTAGCTGTAGCCGCAATTCCTGAAGCCTTGAGTTCAATCGTAACCATCGTGCAAGCTATGGGTACACAAAAGATGGCCAAAGAAAATGCCATCATCAAGAACTTGGCTGCCGTTGAATCTTTAGGTTCCGTTTCCGTTATTTGTTCCGATAAAACCGGTACTCTAACCCAAAACAAGATGACCGTTGAAGACATCTACATTGGTGGCGAAGTCTTAAAGCCTGATCAACTAGACTTAGGCAATCAATTACACCGCTACCTTTTATACGACGCAGTATTAAACAACGACTCAAGCTTAAAAGACGGCAAGAGCATCGGTGACCCAACCGAATCAGCCTTACTTGAAATGTACCGCAAGGTGCCAGGCATTGATTTAGGTAACAATCAACTTGGCTTGTCTGAAAGTGATCTTCGTGGTCTTTTAACTCGTCAGCAAGAAGTGCCATTCGACTCTGACCGTAAGTTGATGAGTACCAAGCACTTGATCCACACCGTACCTACTATCTTCGTTAAAGGTGCCATCGACGTCTTGCTTGACCGCTGTGACAACATCCGTATCGGCGATGAAGTTCGCCCAATAACTGATGAAGATAGAAAGAAGATTTTAGCTCAAAACGAACACTTCTCAGAAAATGGTTTGCGTGTTTTAACCTTTGCCTACAAGGAAAAAGACGAAGATCTTACTCCTGAGACAGAACACGGCTTTACCTTCATTGGTTTGGTTTCCGAAATGGACCCACCTCGTGAAGAAAGTATTGAAGCTGTTGCCCGTGCTAAAAAAGCCGGTATCCGTACTGTCATGATCACTGGTGACCACAAGGTTACTGCCGTTGCCATTGCCAAAAAGATCGGTATCTTTAGCGATGGCGACATTGCTGTTACTGGTCTCGAACTTGATAAGATGAGCGACGAAGAACTTGAACAAAAGATTGAAAAGATCGCCGTTTATGCCCGTGTATCGCCAGAAAACAAGATCCGCATCGTTAACGCATGGCAAAAGAAAGACAAGATTGTTTCTATGACTGGTGATGGTGTCAACGACGCCCCTGCCTTGAAGAAAGCCGACATTGGTGTTGCTATGGGAATCACCGGTACCGAAGTATCAAAAGATGCAGCCAGCATGATCTTGGCCGATGACAACTTCGCTACAATAATCAAGGCTGTTGCCAATGGTCGGACCGTTTTTGAAAATATTAAGAACGCAATTATGTATCTTCTTTCAGGTAACTTATCTGCAATCATCACTGTCCTTTTTGCCTCAATTGGTGGCTTTCCAGTGCCATTTATCGCAGTTCAGCTTTTGTTCATCAACTTGGTAACCGACTCCCTTCCAGCTTTGGCAATCGGAATGGAACCTGGTGCACCAGACATTCTTGATAGAAAGCCACGTGATCCTAAGGTTGGTATTCTTGATAAAAACTTGGTAACAAGAGTTACCCTTCAAGGGGCAATCATTTCAGTTGGCGTTATCGCTGCCTTCATGATTGGTCGTCAAACTAGTGCCGCCGTCGCATGTACCATGGCCTTCTCAACTTTGACTTTTGCTCGTTTGCTTCATGGTTTCAACTGCCGTTCACAGCACAGCATTTTCAAGATTGGCTTTAAGAACAACTGGTACAGCTTGGCTGCCTTTGCAGTTGGTACATTATTATTAGCTTTAATTTTATTTGTACCAGGTCTTCACAGTTTGTTCGCTGTAACTCCATTGACTAACACCCAACTTCTTTGGATTATCGGGTTAGCATTAATGCCTACTATCATCATTCAAATTGTTAAAGTAGTTCAAGAAAATAGATAATTTTTATTCAATATCACATGCAAACAGCCCTGAACAAGGGCTGTTTGCATGTGATAAGATAAAGTTGTACTAAACTTCAGCAATAAGGAAATGATTATGATAAAAACTGCAAAACAAATTTTAAGAAAACCGTTTTCCAGTGACATGTCTTATCACCTGTACCGGGCGATTCTTGTAGGCATCATCACCGGTCTAATCGTAAGCGTCTTTCGCTGGGTAATTGACCATACGATGCAGATCCTCAACTTTATTTACCCGAAGATGGCGGCACAACCAATGTGGCTTGTGCCCTATGTTATCTTGATGATCGTTATCTGCCTTGTACTAGGTCACATCACTAAACCATATTTGAATCAATTAGTCGGTTCTGGTGTACCGCAAATTGAAGCTGTTTTCTTAGGTGAAAACAAGATGCCATGGTGGTCAATCTTATGGCGTAAATTTGTTGGTGGTCTGCTGGCAATCTGCCCTGGCCTAATGCTGGGACGTGAAGGTCCATGTATTGAAATGGGTGCCATGGTTGGGCAAGGGTTAGCCGAAAGCATCTTTGAATCAGACAAAGATCAAATTAAGGAACTGCAAGAATGTGGTGTTGCGGCAGGACTTGCGGCTGCCTTTAGTGCACCAATTGCCGGCGCAATGTTCTTAGTTGAAGAAATCTCCTTCAGCTTTAAACCCAAAAAGGTGGTCTCAATTTTAGCCGCCAGCTTCTCAGCTGACTTCATGACTATTCTGTTCTTCGGTAACAAGCCATGTTTATACTTGCCAGTTCGCGGCTACTTCCCAATCAATGCCTACTGGACTTTGCCAATTATCGGTATTGTATTAGGACTTTTAGCTTACGGCTACCAATATACATTGCTTAGCTTGAAGCCCATCTTCAGTAAACTTAAGAAGATTCCTGCTTACTACCACAGCATTATTCCTTTGATCTCGATTATTCCAGTTGGTCTTTGGAATTCTCACCTGCTCGGTGGTTCACACGTTTTGATCACTGATTTGTCCAACCATAAGCTCGACACACAATTACTGCTTGGACCATGGAGTTTGGTAATTATCCCTATCATTCTCTTCGTCATTCGTTTTGTCTTCTCAATGCTGTCTTATGGTTCATCAGTGCCTGGCGGTATCTTCATGCCGATCCTGGTTTTAGGTGCGATCTTAGGCATGATCTGTGCCAACGTCATGATTAAATTAGGCATCATTCCGTCAATGTGCTTCGTTCACATCTTGGTTATTTCAATGGCCGCCTACTTTGGCGCGATCGAAAAAGCACCCTTTACTGCGATCATGCTGTTAACCGAAATGGTCGGTACTGTCCAACAAGTCTTGCCATTAATCATCGTTACATTTATTTCTTACTACGTACTCGACTTGCTTGGCGGCAAGCCAATTTACGAGGCCTTACGCTTGCAAATGGGTTACAAATAGTTAGATAATGCAAAAAATTAAATAGAAAGCCGATGTATCAATGAATGCTTGGAACGATACTAAAGCCATCAACTTTAAGCAAGTTACTGATTATCGCAAAGCCAACATCATTGTGAACGCTGGTAACTACAGCAACACTGGTTGGGCTGGTATCACACAACTGCCTGCTGTACCACGTGGCTACCTCTACGGTTCAATCATTTCACTTAACAACTTCTTCTTGGATCAAGTAAATCCAGAAATTGCATTGTCTGTGCTGAACACGAATTGGGTCACGCTATTGGTTTGGAGCACAACGACAGTCAACCATCAGTTATGAATTCTGCAATTACTGATCAACGTGCTTACACCATCCAACAATGTGATATCGATGCTGTTAAAGCTCTTTATAACGAAAAGTAAAAAAGCCGCATAATTGTTACTTCTTGTAGCAATTATGGGCTTTTTATTTTCTACATATTTAATTCGTAAGCCAAGCGGTCTGGATCAACTTCATCATCAACTTGGATAATACCACGATATTCAAAACCGTTGCCGGTTGCTAGCTTTTGCATTGGCTTATTCAAACGGTGGGTATCAACACGGAAGTTTCTGACACCGGTCGCATATTCCAAACTGATGATATCTGACATGAAGATCCTACTTAAGCCTTGACCTTGATAATTTGAACTCAAGCAAATGCGGTGAATCGTTGTATAAGGATCATCGTTGTCGCTCCAGCTGCCACCTTCAATTTTCAGATAATGGGGATCTACACCAGTAATTGCGGCAGTGTAGCCAGCCACCTTATCGCCAACTACTAAGACATATCCATCGCCATTCTTAATATCATCTAAAATTGATTCTTCATTTGGATAGCCATTTTGCCATTGCGTGCTGCCTGACTTTTTCAAAAATATCTTGGCATCCCCAATAATAGCCATAATCTCAGCCAAGTCATCTTTAGTTGCTAATCTTGTGTACTTTTGCATTCTGATCCCTTTCCTACAAATAAAAACGAATTTGCCACAATGGCAAATTCGTATTTTTTATGGATTTATTTTTTTATATAAGGCTTAATGATGTCAAGCAGTTCTTTCAAAGCTACCCAATCTGACATCTCTTGCACTGAGAAAGGCTTGCCAGGTTCTGCAGGTGTACCATTGTCCAAGAACAAGTAAGCATATCCTTTAAAGATATCGATGTTTACGCCGAAACTATTTGCACTTGTGTTAGTTTGACGCAACATCAATGCTGGATAACCTAACTTATCCTTTAAGTGGTGATATACACTCCAATTTTCTGATTCTTTGACGCCCTGTTCAATCTGTTGAACAATTTCTTTATCTTCCATCGTTCTCTTCCTTTTCTTTCTACGCCAAAAATATATATTTACTACTATATTAATGATACCATTCTTATCAACTAATAACCGACTTTAGGGGTTACTTTTTATTAAAATAAGCTAGTCATGTATTCGCTTACCGCACGCTGTTGCATTTCTTGCCAATTATTAAATTTCGTCTCTTTTTTGACAAAATCGTCGATTACTTTGTCATCAATCTTTTCGATCTCTTGGAAGTCCTTCAAGCCAAGTTCTCTTACAAACACATCAATCGTAGCAAAGCTGGTATTCTTTTGCATGAACATTGGACTGAACAAGTCTTGATAAGATACTGCTTGCTGGTCGCCGCGTTCTTCAGCAACCTTCTCTAAATTTTGCTTCAATTTGTCTTTTTCGTTAGTCATAATTTATCCTTCTCTAAAAACGATCTTTATTATGCTACTAAATTATACTGAAAATGTACAAGAATAAAAAATTTTTATTTTAGTTAGATTTCAGTAATTATAATTACAGTAATTACGATTACTCTATTTCTCAAAATATTGAAAATCATCGCAATCTTTACTTATCAATTTCCCATTATCCGTTATAATGAGAAACGAAAATTATAATACATTAGGGGATCTTACAATGGAGAATCGTTACAAGAGCGTCTTTGACATCATCGGACCTGTCATGGTCGGACCGTCAAGCTCACACACTGCCGGTGCCGTAGCCATTGGCCGTGAAGGAAACCGCTTGTTCGGCGGCGTACCTAAAAAAGTTACTGTTCATTATTATGGCTCTTTTGCGCAAACGCACCGCGGACATGGTACTGACTATGCCATCGCTGCAGGAATCTTGGGCTTTACTACAGAGGATTTGCGTGTGCCGCGAGCACCTGAGATTGCGCGCCAACGCGGAATCGATATTCGCTTTGTTGAAGAAGAAGGCCAAAGCCCCATCGGCCACCCTAACACTGCGATTTTGGACATGTCAGATGGTGAAAAGAAGGCCCAATTATCAGGCTGCTCTATCGGTGGCGGTGCCATCGAAGTGCGCGAGATCGTCTTACACGGCATCAACATCAAGCCAGCTGGTTCTCTACCAATCGTGATCTTAGTTGATTTTGAGAGAAAACTTAATCACGAGAGATCCTTATCTGACTTTTTGAAACTCAAGGCCCCTTTTAAGGAAAAAAGAATCTACAAGTCGCACGCTTGTTACATCTATGAGTACGATATCCAAAATTACTTCAAACCAGCCTTAACCGGTGAATTACGGAAGAAATATCCTCACATCATTTGTTTATAGATAGGAAGAAATCATGTACAACCACATTAAAGAAATTGTCGCCGACTCCGAAAAAACAGGCAAACCTATCTCTGAATTGATCATTGAGCAAGAATGCCAAATGTCAGGCTTACCTCGTGAAAAAGTCTGGAATAAAATGAAATACAATCTGGAAACCATGCGCGATGCGGTGAAAAAAGGTCGCAGCGGCAATGGTGTGTTTTCTAGCACTGGCTTAACTGGCGGTGAGGCCGTGAAGATCAAGAAATATATTGAGAAAGGCCACACCCTTTCTGGCGATACGATCATGACTGCCGTACAGAATGCTGTTGCAACTAACGAAGTTAATGCGGCAATGGGTGTCATTTGTGCTACGCCAACAGCGGGTTCATCCGGCACCTTACCTGGTGTCTTGTTTTTATTAGAAAAACGACTCAACTTAACTGAGGAGCAAATGATTCACTTCTTGTTCACTGCCGGTGGCTTTGGCATGGTGATCGCCAACAACGCCGAAATCGCTGGTGCTACTGGCGGCTGCCAAGCTGAAGTAGGCTCTGCCTCTGCCATGGGTGCGGCTGCGGCAGTTGAAGCAGCTGGCGGCACCGCCGAACAAAGTGCACAAGCTTTATCGATTGCAATGTCGAATTTGCTTGGCCTTGTTTGTGACCCTATTGCAGGACTGGTTGAAGTGCCTTGCGTGAAAAGAAATGCGATTGGTGCTGGGAACGCCTTGATTGCGGCAGATATGGCGCTGGCGGGATGCACTAGTGTAATTCCGGCTGACGAATGTATCGATGCCATGAAAAAAGTTGGCCACCAAATGCCAGCATCCCTACGCGAAACAGGAATCGGTGGCTTAGCTGGTACGCCAACCGGACAAGCAATCAAAGCAAAGATTTTTGGTGAGGATGCATAATGAGAGACGGCGAAACAATCAAAAACGACATCATTAACCACCTCGCTCAGGTGATCGACCCTGAATTAAACGTCGACGTGGTTAATTTAGGCTTAATCTATGGTATCGACTTGGACGAAGATGGCATCTGCTTAATCAACATGACTTTGACCACTCCAGCCTGTCCCTTGACCGGCTTTTTAATCGATGCAATCACTAAAGAAGTTAAAAAAGTTGAAGAAGTAAAAAACGTAGACGTAGAATTTGTCTGGTATCCGGTTTGGTCGCCGGACCGTATGAGCGACGCCGCAAAGAAGTATTTTGGCTATGAAAAGAAGGATTAATTAAGGGAGTAGTAATGGATATTTGGTATCAAATCGGAATTTTTGTAGGTTTCTTTTTCGTGGGCCTTGCACTTTACATCTTCAGGGGATGTCGCAAAAGCAGCTACCCTGCCAATTTCACTAACTTCATCTTTTCCATTTCGATCTCAACGGCTGGCGTTTTAATCATTATCGCCAGCCTGGCCGCAATTCAGCCGCACAACTGGTACACCAGTAGTCAATTCTGGAGAATGCTCATTATAGGCTAAACAAAAATGCTTAATACCAACTAGGTACTAAGCATTTTTTATATTCTTTTTATTTAATTAGTGAGTTTGCAAATCAACAGCAATACGGTCACCTAAGTAATCAGGATACTTGTTGCCTTGAGTTGCCATACCAGGCTTAGCTTCAAATGCAAAACCAACACCGATAGTCTTGTTAGCCTTGCTCAAAAGTGACTTTCTGTGAGCCCAGTTTGAAGCTTGGTCGTGGTAGATAAATTCGTCAAGAAGTACCTTAGCAGCTTCCTTAGGTGTATTTGAAACTTGAACGCTGTTCAAACCAATGCTTTCTTCGTATGCAGTTCTCTTGCCGTTTGGACGAATGTGTGAGAACTTGTTAACAACTTCTTGCGCACGAGTTTCAGCATAAGTTTGCAAACTTGGCTTAACAGTAAGCCTTGGCAAACCTTTTCATCAAGCAACTTGTTGTTTTCCTTGGTAGCAAATCTTGAATCATTCATTGGGTTGGTCTCACTGTACATCCCCCTTGGTGAAGGTTCACTTGAAAGTGACCATGAAGCCATAAACATGTCGATGCCTTTATCGTCGTGGTCAAGTTTGTCATAGGGGGATGCATAGTAAAAAGCTGTCGTTGACATTGAGCGACAAATTTTTCATTTATTTAACTATTCTAAATACATTTGGAATAATTTTTTTATTACTTTTCTTCCTTCTCTTTGGCATATAAATTAACGGCCGTACTTCCAATTCAAATTCTTTTCTGCTAATCGGCTTAATCAGATCATCATCAACGTTGAAAAGCTTCAGCTGACCCTTCACATGAATCGGCTTGATTACATCGGCAAGTTCGATATTCCAATAGTAGAGATCTTCAAATGGAACATATTGAATGCTCTTCAAATTCACGACACAAATTGCGTAACCAGGTGCAGCACCTGCCACCTTTTTAGCAGTCGAACACATCAGAAGTGGTCCACGATAGTTTGTTTTCCACGTTCTATATTCAATTTTCTTCTTGCCGGCAATTATATCCATGATGTAATCGCCACGTACCGATAGTGCCTTCATTGCTGCCTCCTATTTTGCTTAGCTAGCACTAAAATTATTGTTTTATATAAAGCCAACTAAAAAAGAGAACATTGTTCTCTAAATTAAATGTTTAATTATCTTTCTTATCAAAGAAGTCATTATCAATTTCAAGTAATTCAAAAGTTTGGCGTACCTGAACTCCAACTTTGTATTCAATCATTAATTTAGTTAAAGCTTCACCATCAATCAATCTAATATTGAACTTTTTACCAGCTTCTTCTGCACTGCGAGTAAAAGAAGAAGTCGTGATAAATACACCCGAACCTGCACCTTGTAGATCTAAATCACCATGAAATTGGCTGATAGTTTGACGACCGACAGTATTATCTTCAGCATAGCGTTTTACTTGAACATAGATCTTTCTCAGACCTAGTGCATCCTGATTTAAAATGCCATCTATGCCGCCATCATTAGACTTTTGAGTAACAAAAGCCTTACCATCTGCGCCTTTATATCCCATTCGAGTCATTAATTCAATCATCATATGCTCAAATTCATAAGGATCCGTCTTTCTCAGTTTAGTCAAAAGTTCATCAGATAGATTTTCTTTTTGTTTATCAAACCAGTTATGAATTTGTCCTTCAGTCAATTCAAGAGATTGAATATCATTATCTGCTGTTTCATCAGATGAATTCTGTTTCCGCTGCTTTTGATATTCAACATACTTGGGTAATGAATGAACGTACTTTGCAGTAATATCAGTACCTAATTCGGATAAAGTTCTCTTCCCTAAATCACTGATTTCGTAACAACCACGTTTAGGACAATTCAGTAAACCCGAAAGTTTTAAATCACTGATAGCAAAATTAACTCTATTCTCTGCAACTAAGTCATGATATCTAGAATCATATCGTAAATTTACCAAATTATCAGGCAAGTTTACTGCTTTAATCACATTATTTTCTAAATCATGAAGTTTCCAAAGTTCCTTAGTTGAAGCTACTTGTAAAGTTGGACCCAGGAATCCATCCCAAGTGGGCATGCCGTTATCACTGTGTTTTAAAGTTGTATAATCTTCCATCGTTTTTTCGTCCTATCACGATCTTTAGCTTCAGTATAACAAAAATAGAGATGCAAGTACATCTCTGTATGGGTCTTCATTTTATAACATAAGTTGATAAATCGATTTTTATCCTATGTTCTATAGCATTATGATAACTTTACTAAATGGAATATACTAGATCACTACATTAACATTTCAATTAATGCTCAAAGTATATTATTTATAAAGAATAAAGATTGTATTGATCAAATTTTTTAACACCTTTGGGCTATTAAAATATTCCCCAGGCCAGCCATCACCTGCACGCTTTAAATCTATGACACCTGTAACATCTTCAGAAAGTAATTTTTCTTCAAATAATTCTTTATCATTCAATATCTGTTTTATGATATCTTCACCAACATATTTTTGTATATATTTTTTCTTTATAGTATCAAAATAATCTTTTAACTCTTCCCAAGCATAGGCAATTTCAATATCTAATCTAATTTTACCATCTTCCCAATTATTAATTATCGATTTATTACGATCACGAAGATAATTAAAAAATAAAAGATTTTTCTTCTCAACCCAGATAGGAAGCTCAATTATTTCTTTTCCTCTTCCTGCTTGATGTTTATAAGATATTCTCGTAACAGGAATAGCACAATGTTCAGCATAGTTACGTATAGCACGTATATTTAGAGCGTGAGTTGTTTCCTTATTAAACTTAGCTTCACTTAAATAATAATTAATAAAGCTTTCAGCATTATGAATAAAAGTCATATGCATAATAATATACAAAGTGGAATATTCTCCTGCAGTATCTAGAGCTTCATTAACAGTAATTTCACCACTATGGATTCTATCAATAATAGCAATTAGCTTTGCTTGTTGTCTCTTTACCATATTGAAGCTTTTATATAAATTTGCTAAAGGTAGCAATCGTGAAACTAAATTATAGTATCTTTCAAATCTATTTTTATCTATTTTAATTGAAGTGACTGCCGGACCGATCGTATTGGGTTGAAAACTTGTAAACCTATAATCATGTTTTACACCATCTATCAATTCAAATACTCGTTTTATTTTCGAAACAATACGACTTTGTTCTGTAATAGGAGGAAGTGGGAACGTCGCTAAAAGTAAGTCATCTCGTGAAATACCAGGTATCATACTTTTAGCCTTTTTTTGAAGTTCTTGCACATAACTTTTAAGATAAAACTTTTGATAGTTGCTATCTAATCCATATATATTTTCTATTCCCATTATTTGTCTTGCTATATGAGCCCGAGGAATAGACAATACCGCTATTTTGCCAATAGTTCCCTTAACAGAAAGAAGTAAAGTTCCCTTATTAACTATTACACTTGGATTATTCACCCATTCTGTAATAGTAATTTGTCCTTGTTCATTTATATTACTAGCCCCTGTAATGTAAGGTATTGACTTACTTTGTGGATGCGATAAATGTGCTTTTTTAGCAATATCTCTTCCAGAAACCAGATTAATAACATCTCCCAATCTCACCCATTCCCAACTATCAGGAATATCAAATGGCTTCTCTTCATCAGTAATTGGAGGAAGTGGCTTACTCTTCTTGATTTTCTTTTCCTTAACAATCTCAGCTTTTTCAGCCTTAATCTTCTCTAACAATACACTCGCTGGCTCATCATTGGGATCTTGCTTGACCAACTTTCCACGCATTGCCAAATCCAGCACCTTTGACTTCAGCAAAGTCTGAAGTTTTGCGTATTGTTGTGTAGATGTTTCGACTTTGCGAAGCAAAGCGAATAGCTGCGCTATTTTAGCAGCGATTCGACTTTGCTCTGACAATGGTGGTAAAGGTATTTTTACTTTTAATATATTTGTTAAGCCTAGTTCTTTTTGCTTAGTAGTACCAGTTAGATAATCATTTAAGTTATCCTGAATTTCAGGAGAGCGTAAATAATAGTAAATATAATCAGGATTTACTTGTTTATTCATTCTTATTAAAGTCACATGTGAATCAACAGGTATATGATCCAGATTTTGTTTTACAATGTTTAATCTTCCAACTGTGCCTGTTCCCGTTGAATTCCATAAAACATCATTTTCTTGAACAAACCTATAATCTTCTAATTTATCAAAAAATGTTTTAGTGATATATTTAGCATCTTTTAAATAAATATTCTCCCATTGAACACATTTCTGAGAAATTATTGGATGACTCTTATTCTTCTTGTCATACTTAGGCGATCTACCTCTTTGAATATAATTTCCAACCTCCCCCAATCTAACCCATTCCCAACTATCAGGAATATCAAACGGCTTTTCATCATCAGTAATCTCAGGAAGCGGCTTACTCTTCTTAATCTTCTTTTCTTTAACTAACTCAGCTTTCTCAGCCTTAATCTTTTCTAGCAATACACTAGCTGGTTCATCATTTGGATCTTGTGGCACCAGTTTCCCTCGCATTGCTAAATCCAAAATTTTATCTCTCAAAGCTTGAGCATCAAAATCTAAAGTATTAGTCTTCATCGTCAATTCCTTCTAATGCCTTATTAAGTTCTGCAATGGCATCCCTAATCGCCTTGGACTTCTCATTCATTTCGTTCAAAATCTCTCCCAATGAACGATTATCATGATTCTCTTCTTCATTCATCCAAGAAATATCAAGACTAGTATTAGGACGTTTCTTTATCTCATCAATACTAAATTTACGCCAACGACCATTAGGATTCTTTTCCTTATCCCAAGTCTCTTTACGCTTAGAACGATCATCTACGCAGAATACTTTTTCAAAATCTGCAAAGTCCTTCTTATTCAAAGGATTACGTTTACCAAATGAACGCATTTGATGTCGCATGTCATAAATCCAAACGTCTTTAGTATTATCCTTATCACTTTCACCACGAGTAAAGAATAAGACATTGGTTTGAACGCCTTGAGCATAGAAAATCCCAGTTGGTAATCTAAGAATAGTATGCAAATTACACTTATTCATCAAATCCTTACGGATTTCTTCACCAACTTTGTCTGCAAACAAAACATTATCTGGAACCACAACAGCAGCTCTAGCCTTACCATCTTTTTTCAGTGAGTTATAGATAATTTGTAAAAAGTTCAGCTGTTTATTACTTGTTTCAAAAGTAAGGTCATCACGAGTTGCCCTTTCACCACCCTTTTTAGTACCAAAAGGTGGGTTAGTTAAAACAACATCAAAATTCTTCATCCACTTACCATTAGCAGATAATGAATCACCTTGATCTAGTCTCCCATTCATACCATGCAAATACTCATTCATCACGGCTAAGCGATGAGTATTAGGAACTAATTCCATCCCTGAAAAAGCTTCATTTACTTGAAAATTATATTGTTCTTCATTCAAAGATGAATAATCGTCATATTTATCTTTTAAATATTGATCTGCAGCAACCATAAATCCAAAAGTACCTGCTGCTGGGTCATTGCAGCGATCACCAATCTTAGGCTGAGTCATTCTAACCATCATATTGATCAACACACGTGGAGTGAAGTATTGACCTGCTCCAGACTTAACTTCATTGGCGTTTTTCTCCATTAAGCCTTCATAAAGGTCACCCAAGCCTTCTTTACGAGCAGAAAACCAATCAAGTGCATCAATATCCTTGATAATCTTCTCTAAATTAGCTGGTTCATCAATTGAGGAAGATGCATTTTGATAGATTGCGTTAATTCTTTTACTCTTAACAATTTCGGGATTACCTAAATCAAGCAACAGTTGACGGTAAAAGTTACTCAATTCTAAACCTTCTTTAGACACAAGATTATCCCAACGATATTTTTCAGGAATATCTTGTTCTTCTCCCTGCTCTTTACTCATTTTCAAGAACAAAATATAAGTTAGTTCAGTAATATAATCCTGATAACTAACACCATCATCACGTAAAACATTACATTCATTCCAAAGTTTTTGAACAATTTCTTGGTTAGTCATACTCACTTAACTAAACACTCCTTAAACATATAAATTCTCATTTAACACATAAATAATTTGATCGGCATATTCGGGGAAAATCTTCTTAATCTGCTTATATCCACCTTGCCGTTTGAAGTAGAAATTATCATTAAAAGCTTCTTCCGCGTTTGGACCTAATACTGTTGAGGACATCAATTGATTTTCAATTCTCTTCAACCATTTTCTTTGTGAGATTGACCAATCAGCCATACCATAAACCTTTTGCATCGCATTATGGATTCTCACATCATGATCCACTAACTCAGATCCAGCTGCTACTTGACGAATAAAACTAATAATATCTGCAGTAGTCTGTACATGTTTAGCATTCTTCCAAGCAGTCTGTAGATCTTTTTCCTTGAAACCATTTTGTTCAAGTTTTAACTTAATTTCTTTCAATTCATCAAAAGTTAGATCCTTTGGTCTAGTTGCTACAACTTGCAAAGCTGGAATAGTATTTACATTCTGCTTAATGAAGTTATTAAAACTATCTATATAATCTTCTGGCTTTTGATTACCGCTTCCATAACCACGAGAAACATCTACTACCTCATCTGGGGCATCTGAAATAAACTGTTTAGGTCGAGCTGTATTAATATGATCAAGCTGAACAAATTTAGGCCATTCTTTCAGAAAGTCAGTTTTAGTTAACTTACTCAATTTCCTAGCCCAACTATCAACGGACTTAATTTCCGCTAAACGTTCGAATTCCCTTCTTCTCTGATCATCCAAACGCTTAATTTTTCTCTCAACTGCGCCTGCCATATCAACTTGATACTGGTTTGTATCTTCATTAGTTTCAAAATAGTTTTTATGACTCAGGAAATAATGCACATTATGTCCCGGATTTTTGACTACCGGTTTCATATTAGTAACTTTATTCATAGCATCATAAATGCCGACAGCATCAAAGATATTAAACTTTTCTTTATGAATTTCAGGACAAAGTCTAGTTGCACGGCCTAGCATTTGTTCATACAAAATTCTTGATTGAACTCGTCTTAAGAAAACAATATTCGTAATTCTAGGCACGTCAATACCAGTAGTCAATAGATCAACAGTTACTACGATATTTGGATTTTCCTCATTCTTAAAGTTTTTAATCTCTTGATTTGGATGACGAATAGAACCAGTAATTTTTTCAATAGCATCATCATCAACTGGTCTACCTTGCTCCTTGAAAGCTTGCTTAAGCAAATCAACTACCATATCTGCATGTGCATCTGTGGCAGCAAAAATCAAAGTTTTACCTAAATAAGGGTCAGTAGGATCAAGATATTTCTTAACTAATTCATCACATACTACCTTATTAAAATTCCTAGTAATAACTCGATGGTTGAAATCTTTGACATCAAAATTCATGTTATCAGGTAGTTTTTCCTTGTTGATCGTCTTTTCATCTTGGTCAAAGATATCAACTTCTGTTCCCTTCTTGAAATGAATACCTTCTTTAGCAAGTTTAGTTTTTATAATAACTGGGGCATCATGGTCAACTAAGTAACCATCAAGAACAGCCTGCTGGTAACTGTATGTATAAACCGGATCACCAAAGATTTCAGTAGTTTGTAAAGCGGGTGTAGCCGTCATACCAATCGCAGTAGCATCAAAGTAATCAACTACTCTACGATATTGACTAACATATTCTTCTTGATTATAAAATTGGTACTCATTATCACTCAATTCTTTATCTTCTGCATAACCACGGTGAGCTTCATCGACAATAATAAAATCATATTGCCCTACTGATGGCTTTTCCGAATTATCATCACTAAAGAATAAGCGCTTAATCATTCCTTGAACTGTTGCAATTTGAATCTTGGTTGAAGCATCTGGAACTTTGTCACTTAATTCTTTCAATCCATAGATTGAAGAAATCGACATTGTTCCAATTTTATTATCCTTAATTGCATTAGCAGTCTGTCTTCCCAAAGAATTACGATCTACTAAATACAAGATTCGACGTGCACGCTTATGCTTTAACAAACGATACATCAATGAAATAGCGGTTCTAGTCTTACCAGTCCCTGTTGCCATTGCCAAGAGAATTCGTTTTTTTCCATTTTTAATTGCATCTTCCATCGCATTAATAGCATCAATCTGATAAGGTCTATCCGCAAATTTAGGATAATCATGATCGTCAACTAAATCATTATCTGCTTCTATCTTATTTTTAGCAGTTAGTTTTAGTGCCAAGTCATCTGGCTTATGAAATTCTTCAAGCGCATAAGCATTTTCTTTAGGATTTCTTGCATCCCAGAACCAAATGCCTGATTTCTCCTGATACTGCTTTAAATAAGGACGACCATTTGCCGTATAAATAAACGGTACTTTATAATCTCCCATTTGATTTGAAAGCAAATGATAATTGGATTGATAAGGCACTTCTTTAGCATACTCTTTAGGCTGAGCCATCTGTCCAGCAATATCTTCATCCCATTTTTTAGCTTCCACAATACCATAGAAGTCTAATCCTTTGAATAGAGCATAATCGGCTCTTTGATCATTGGGCAGAACCCATTCAGCGATCGCCATATTATGACCCCTTTGTGGCTGTGTTTGATTTTTCCAATTATTAAGACGTTCAGTATCAACTTCCCAGCCAGCACTTCGTAATTGTTGGTCAATCAATTGACGCGTTTCTGCCTCAGTTAGCTTATGCTTTTTGGCAAATTGAATATTGATTTCATGTCGTCTTACTCGCTCCTCAGGAGTAACTGTAACTTTTTGTGGGCGATTTGCTTGAAGTTCTTTAATTTTAGCTTCAAGTGCTTTGATTTTATCCTCTTGATTTTGCAAAACAGCTCTTTGATCTATTGGTTTCTTATAATCAGCAACCTGATCTAAAGAATAAACCTCTAAGAACCATTTCCAGACTAAATAAGCCTTTTGATCAATCGCTAACGCATCACTTTTTGTTGCAATAAACTGATCATCATGTGTTGCTTTGTTTCGTTTAAATCTAATCTCATTCAATGCAGTTAATACTACTGCTGGATATTCGTTTCTAGATAAAGCTAACTTTTCAATTCTTTGTTTTTGATTTAGTTCCCAGTCAACTATGTCATCTAAGTGCATAATCTCTTTAGTTAACTGTTCACCAAAGGTACCAAATACAGTTAAGCTACTTCTAGGATCTGAATAAATTAAGGATTCAGCACTAGAAGCCAATTTAGCATATTCTTGATAATTCTTTTCTGAAGTTTGAAAATTAGACATGCTTTTCACCTATTATCTATTTAAGTCAATATATCTTTATTTTACTCTGACTCATTGATTCAAGACAAGCGTGAGAAAAACCATGATAAACAAAAAAGCATCCCCATCGGGATGCTTTCTACTTGCTCTAATAAATGCCATAACCTGTCACAGGAATATAAGACGTCCAATTGAAATCATACTCAGCTAGTTTTTCTAACTCCGTATTACCATCAATAATCGCAGTAACGCCTTGCGCAATCATCAGGTTCATCTTCTTCGGTCTCTCCGGATGTTCAGTAAATGGCACCAACACTACTGGCTTATGATTTGCTCGCATGAAGCCAATTTCAAACGCACAACCATCATCTAGGATATCCATGTCATATAAAAATACGCCACAAGTGGCACTGTTTATCCCATTAAGATCATTTTGAAAAGTACCCACTCGCCAGGTCATGCTTCTTTGCCCACCAATTTCTGGATTCTTCTCTTCCGGATCAACAAAATCATAATCGAATGGAAAATGTACTTTGGCAATGGTTGGATTCTTAGCCAATATTTCTTTTGCCCTTTCCACTCGCTCATGATCTATCTCTCGATTGAATGATCCACCTAAATAGATCTTACCGGTTGCGATTTTCTTTTGCATTTAGTTTTTCCTCTCAGAATATTAATTTTAAAAGCAGTATATCACATATCGTTCGCTTTTTGCACTATATATGGACATAATTTGCCTATTTTAAATTTTATATTGACATAACACGTACATTAATTTATTATTTTAATCAAATCATTCTCAAAATAATATCAATTCTGGAGGTAGAAATGAACTCAAAGTTCAAAAAGATTTTATCAGTTGGTGCGATTGTATTTGCGGCAGGTTTAGCCTTAACCGCTTGTTCGGGCAAGAAGCAAGGTGCTTCAACTAACAAGGATACCAAACACGGTATTGCCTTAATCACCGACCAAAACGGTGTTGACGACCATTCCTTTAACCAAGCTGCGTGGGCTGGATTTAAAGCTTACGGTAAAGAACATGGCTTAAAGCAAGGCAAGGGCGGTTATCAATACTTCCAATCAAGTGGTCCTTCCGATTTCGTTCCCAACTTCGACCAAGCTTCTAAGGCTGGTTATCAAACCATCTTCGGTGTCGGCTTCGAACTACAACAAGCAGTTAGTCAGGCTGCCAAGAAGAATCCTAAGAAGAACTTCGTAATCGTCGACAGTGTAGTTAATGGTCAAAAGAATGTTGCTTCTGTCACCTTCAAGAGTAATGAAGCTTCCTATCTCGGCGGTTTAGCTGCAGCTTACACAACTAAGACCAACAAAGTCGGCTTTATTGGCGGTGCTAAATCAGCCATCATTGATTTATTTGAAGCTGGCTTTAAGCAAGGTGTAGCCGATGGTGCTAAGGCGCTTCATAAGAAGATCACCGTTCAAACTCAATACATCGGTAACTTCACTGCTACTGATAAAGCGAAGTCAATTGCTCAATCAATGTACGCTAACAAGGTAGACATTATTTACCAAGCAGCAGGTAATGCTGGTAATGGTGTCTTCCAAGAAGCTAAGGATTACAACCAAACATTACCAGCCGACAAGAAAGTTTGGGTAATTGGGGTTGATGTTGATCAATCCGGATTAGGTAACTACACTGCTAAGAACGGTAAGAAAGCTAACTTTACTTTAACTTCTGTCTTAAAGGGCTTGAACGTTGCCACTAAGAGTATTGCCGATGATGCTTACAACGACAAGTTTCCAGGTGGCAAGCACCTTGTTTACGGCTTGAAGGACAACGGTGTTTCTATCACTAAAGGTCAATTAAGTGACAAGGCATGGCAAGCTGTTCAAAAGGCTCGTACTCAAATCCTCGATGGCAAGATCAAGGTTGCAACCAAGCCAAGTAAATAAATCTTAACAGTCAAAAACTCTTCGTCTTGGCGGAGAGTTTTTTAATAGAAAACGAAAAATTATGGAAAAACAAAATACAGTTATTGAAATGAAGCATATCGTTAAAGACTTTAACGGATTTAAAGCCAATAACGATATTAATCTAAAATTACATCAAGGTGAAATTTTAGCGCTGCTTGGAGAAAATGGTGCGGGTAAATCAACTTTAATGAGTATCCTCTCCGGCCTGCTTGAACCAACTTCTGGTGAAATTATAGTCAACGGTCAAAGAGTTACTATTGATAACCCATCAGCTGCTAAAAAACTAGGTATTGGAATGGTGCATCAACACTTTATGCTCGCTCATTCTTTTACCGTTTTAGAAAACATCATCTTAGGTCACGAAACGACTAATGGTCCTTTCTTAGACATTAAAAAAGCACGTGAAAAAGTCTTAGCCCTTTCAGAGCGCTATCACCTAGCCATTGATCCTGATGAAAAAGTAGCTAACATCACCGTTGCCCAACAACAAAGAGTAGAAATTCTTAAAGTTCTCTACCGTGGGGCCAATATTCTTATCTTTGATGAACCTACCGCAGTTTTAACGCCTCAAGAAATTACTGAATTTATGACTATTCTTAAAGGACTAGCTCACGAAGGCAAATCGATTATTTTGATCACTCATAAACTAGAGGAAATCAAACAGGTTGCTGATCAAGTAACTATCATTCGAGCAGGGCAAGACGTTGGAACTTATTCAGTTAAGAAGATTAGCGACCAACAAATGGCAGAGTTAATGGTTGGTCACTCTGTAGAAATGAAATTGACTAAAAAAGCAGAAAAGCTTGGCAAGAAAATTCTTAAAGTTAAAAATCTTCAAGTTAAAGAAAGTCGTGGTAATTTAGCAGTTAAAGATCTTTCCTTCTCTATTCGTGCAGGTGAAATCCTAGGAATTGCTGGTATCGATGGCAATGGACAAGACGAATTGGTTGAAGCTATCACGGGATTACGCCGAGTAGACAACGGTCACGTAATTATTAAAGATAAAGATATGACCAATAAATCTACTAGAAAGATTACAGAACAGGGCGTAGCTAACATCCCCGCCGATCGACAAAAATATGGTCTAATTTTACAAATGTCCATTGCGGATAACCTCGCTTTGCAAAGCTACTATCAGCAACCATTTTCTAGACATGGCATTATCAACTTTGCAGCAATCAAAGAACATGCTCAAAAAGCCATTAAAAAGTTTGATATTAGAACCACCAGCAGTGATCTTCCAGCTGGTGAACTTTCCGGTGGTAATCAGCAAAAAGTAATTATTGCCCGGGAACTTGAAAGAAACAGCGACTTAATCATCGCCTTCCAGCCCACCCGTGGCTTAGATGTCGGTGCAATTGAGTATATTCACAAACAATTATTAAAAGAACGAGACGCGGGTAAAGCTATTTTGCTTGTTTCTTATGAATTAAACGAAATCATGCAGTTATCTGACAGAATTCTGGTTTTACATCATGGTCAAAAATCTGGGATCGTTCAACCAGAACAAACCACCAAAACCGAATTAGGTCTTTTAATGACTGGCGTGAAGAAAGAAGGAAAAGATCTTGATCAAAGTTTCAGCTAAAGAAAAACGGTATCTGGTACCGCTTATCTCTGTAATTGCTGGTTTCTTAGTCGGTGCAATAATTATGCTTATTTGGAGCTACAATCCAATAACTGCTTATGCATCTATGTTTTCTAGTGCTTTAGGCAATATGAATGGCTTAGGAGAAACAATTCGTGAAGCCACTCCCCTTCTTTTTACCGCAGTTGGTTTTGCCATTGCTTCAAAAGCGGGATTCTTCAACATTGGTTTACCTGGACAAGCTCAAGCTGGCTGGTTAACTTCCGTTTGGTTTGTGTTAGCCAATCCCAATATGCCTAAGTACATCTTATTGCCATTAGCAATCATTACCGGGGCACTTGCCGGAGCAATCGTTGCTGGTATTGCCGGCTTTTTACGAGCATACTTTGGAACCAATGAAGTTATCACGACTATCATGCTAAATTACATCGTACTTTATGTTTGCCAATATCTTATGCAGCAAATCATGCCTGAAAACTTACGCAATGGCACAGATACTACAAAGAATATCTCTAGCAATGGCAGTCTTCATTTAGAATGGCTAAGTAAAATGTTCGGTGATTCTCGAATAAATGCAGGAATCTTTTTAGGGATTATTGCCATTATTGTTTACTGGTTCTTGATGAAAAAGACAACCGTCGGCTTTGAAATTAAAGCCGTGGGTCTCAATCCATTTGCCAGTCGTTATGCGGGGATGTCTGCTAAAAAGAATATCATTCTTTCCATGTTGCTTTCCGGTGCTTTTGCGGGAATTGGTGGCGTAGTTCAAGGTTTAGGGACTTACCAAAACTACTTTACACAAACCAGTAGTATTGATATTGGTTGGGACGGATTATCAGTCGCATTATTAGGCAACAGTACAGCTTTCGGAATTTTAATTGCTGCCTTTTTATTCTCCATTCTTAAAATTGGTGGTTTAGGGATGCAGACTGTTGCAGGCGTTCCTTACGAAATTGTCTCCATCGTTATCGCCGCCATCATCTTCTTTATCGCCATCAAATACGTCTTTGATCTGCTCTTCAAAGTTAAAGAGCACTCTCTCAAGAGAGGGCAAGAAATTGGTCCTAATAATGGCGTTGACGGACCAAATATCAAATTATCAAAAGAAGGAAATACTCTATGAACCTCACCTCACTTCTAGCATTAATCGTTTCTTCAACTTTAGTCTATTCAGCTCCTCTAATTTTGACATCCTTAGGTGGTGTCTACAGTGAAAACTCTGGTATCGTCAATATCGGGCTTGAAGGTATTATGACTGTTGGAGCTTTTACTTCAATTATTTTTAACCTAACCTTCGCCAAAACATTTGGCTCTGCAACTCCATGGTTGGGTGCCTTAGTTGGAGCAATCTTTGGCTTAATCTTTTCTATTCTGCATGCTTTTGCCACGATTAATCTTCATGCCGATCACATCATCAGTGGTACCGTACTAAATCTATTAGCTCCTCCTTTAGGCGTATTTTTAATCAAAGCAATTTACGAGAAAGGTCAAACTCCTAACATTACTGCTAATTTTGGTTATGCAGATATTCCAGTCCTTGCTCAAATTCCAGTTATTGGTAAGATTTTCTTCACTAATACTTCTGCACCAGCTTGGTTAGCCATCATTTTAACTATCATTCTTTGGTTCGTTCTTTACAAAACTAAATTAGGTTTGCGCCTGCGTTCAACTGGTGAAAATCCTCAGGCTGCAGATACTCTTGGCATCAATGTTTACAAAATGCGCTACATTGGTGTTTTGACTTCCGGTTTAATGGCTGGTCTAGGTGGTGCAGTTTTTGCTCAATCCATCTCTGGTAACTTCTCAATTTCTACCATTGTTGGTCAAGGATTTATGGCTTTAGCTGCTGTTATCTTTGGTAAATGGAATCCTGTTGGTGCAATGCTATCTTCTCTTTTCTTTGGTTTTGCTCAAAGTTTGAGCATCATTGGTAACCAATTACCAGGTATCGCTAAGATTCCAACAGTTTATATGCAAATTGCGCCGTACGTTATTACCATTCTTGTACTTGTTCTCTTCCTTGGTAAGTCGGTCGCTCCAGCTGCAGATGGTGTTAACTACATTAAGTCTAAATAATTAATATTTATTTCAATCAAAAAAGGCATCCCAAATAGGGTGCCTTTTAACATAGAAAAATTTTCAATTAAGCATCAATTTCATCAATCTTGATATTGACTACAAATGCATTAGGGAACTTAGTATCCTTCAAAATATTCTTTGCGTAGTCATCATCTTCATGAATTTCAGCAAAACCTCTAACACGTAATGCCTTGTGAGTTGGGACATCGGCAACTACGATAGCTGCTTCTGAACCATTCTTCAAGTTGGCAAAAGCTTCAGACTTAGTCTTTTCTAAATATTGAACAGTAGTTGCGTCAATGGCCTTAAGTGAAGCTTTAGGACCAACTGCTGGCTTGCCTTCCTTGTTGACAGTTGCCATGTATGGCAAGTGTTCATTAAAGAACTTGATTTGTTCATCAGTGAGTTTGTTTGTATCTAATTTTTTCATGATTAACTTAGCATCCTTTCTATATCTTTTTTCCATTATAAACATACTTGATAGAAATGTTTAGCGATTAGTTTAAAACTTTTTCCTTATGTTCGCGATATGAATAGTAAATCCATGCAACCAGACCGAATGCTACCGGACCAATAGCTGTCCAGAATGAAGTTTGATAATCACCAGTAAAGAGCGGTTCGATACAAGTAAAGATAATACCGATGGCAACAACTAACCAAACGATAATGGTAGTTGCCCAAACTTTCTTTTTACCTTCGATGAAGACAAATGGACGATCCAGATCCTTCTTGGCCTTGAAGAATGGGAATGCAGCAATCAAGAACAAGTATGGCGCTGATGAAGAAACATTCATCATGTCCATCAATATTGTGTAGAATTGACCAGCAGCGTTACCACCGAATGAAATGAATAAGATGATGATGCCGACGATAATTGCTTGTACCCACATTGAACGTTCAGGCATCCCGTGCTTGTTGAGTTCAACTAACTTCTTTGGCAAAAGACGTGGATCACAGCCTTCGATAAATGACTTGATTGGTGAGTAAACCATCAAGAATGCGGCAGCGATACCTGACAAAACGTCGGCAATTCCGGCAAAGTGTGAGAATGCGGAACCAATTGCGAGGGATGTTGAATGTGACAAGCCCAAGCTCTTACCAGTAACAACACCAAGGTTGTTGATCAAAACATATTCCACGTTAGCAAGGTCAACGCCTTTAACACCTAAGTCCTTGTTCCAGTTAACGGCAACACCACACATGAAAATGTTAACTACGTAAAGTGCAGTCATCATTACCATGGCAATAATCAAACCCTTTGGGTAAGTCTTTTCTGGCTTATCAACTGAGTCAATAACACCTGAAGTAGTTTCAAGACCACCGTAAGCAAACAATGCATAAACGATGAATGAAATAATTGCGATTGGTGATTGGAATGATGGGTTGGGTGAATGAACCAAGTTTTGTGCAGTAACTGGTTCAGCCAATTGTCCATGATTCAAAATGAATACAAATAATGAAACAACCGTAAAGCCGATGGCAATTGCCAAAGTAAAGATACCACCAATATTATTGATGGCCTTTATTTTATCAATCCCTTTGGCTGCACAAAAAGTTACGATTGCTAGGAAAACAACTTCTAAGATTCCTAAAAGCTGGGTTGAGGTCAATGGCCCTAAATACCAGCTTTGTGTGGTATCATGTCCAAACATAGCAGTAGACACTGAAACCAAGAAGAATTGGGTTGATGAAACCAACCAGACTACCCAGGCGGATAGCCAAATAAAAGTTCCGATGAATGCTACTTTTTCATTAGTAGAACCCTCTAACCAGGAAAATATCCCACCTTTAATCCCTTTAAAGGCAGCACCATATTCCGCAAAGATCAATGCAGATGGCAAGAAGAACAAGATAGCTGACACGATATACCAAATGATACTTGCATAGCCCATTTGGTAAAAAGCGGTCAGCGAATTACTAAATCCAAAAATAGAAGAGAAAATCATCAAAACTAGACTGCCAAGTCTAATTTTGACCTGATTATCTTTCTTCTCCATAAATAAAAATACAACTCCTTTATAAAAACAAACATTACTTATTATGAACCATAAACGAACATTTTTCAAAAGAGCATTTAAAAGACACCCCTTTCATGGGATGTCTTGCGTAAATTTATTAGAAATAATTTGTCTTACTTCACAATTTCAGCACCCAAACAAGTCTTAAAGTGATTCAAGGCACACTTATGACCAGTTTGATCAAAACTTGCTACGCCATTTTCATGCACAACCAAGTTATAGCAACGATTATACGCGTCCATTGCCGTGTGCAGAACACAAATGTCGGTGCAGACACCTGTCAAGTGTAAGGTATCGATCTTCCGCTCACGCAAAATTAGATCAAGAGGCGTACCCGCAAAAGCAGAATAGCGTGTCTTATCCATCAAAATCACGTGATCATTATCTTTGTGATCTTCGTACCACTTACCTACCTTACCGTATAATTCACGACCCCAGGTATTAGGCAAATTATGTGGTGGGAAGAGCTTGGTTTCAGGATGATATGGATCGTCTTTGAAGTGCTTGTCTGTTGGGAAAATTACCCACTTGCCTTCTTTTAAAAATTAGTAATAGCGTCGTCTAATTCTTGTGCTGGCTTGCCGCAGGTGAGCGCACCCTTGTCATCTACGAAATCGTTGGTGTAATCGATGATTAATAAAGCTTCGTTTGTCATAATTGCTTCCTTGGCAAAATCCAAGTTACGTTTTTATTAATTGTACAAACAAAGAATCAAATCATCAAAATGATTGATTTGATTCTTTCAACTTAATCTAATGGACCAACGCCACGATCTTGATTTTCGTCATCTTTATTCACTTCGTCGTCGAGCTTTTTACCAACAAACAAAGCGAATAAACTAATCAGCAATGCACTCATGCCTAACTTAGTAGTCTTTTTCATCTGGATCACCTACTTGATTCTTTGTCTCAATAATTCTGGGCGTTGAGCAAGTTCTGCATAGAAATGATTATCATTGACGCAGACACCTTCAAATTCACGACCAGTATGGAAAGAGCCAGTATCCAATACACGACCCTTTCTATTTAATGTCAACTACCCTAGACTGAAGTCTAGGGCTTAGTGGCTCGTTAGCTTGCGCTAACCAGAACACCAACTTGCTTAGATACGGACTTGACTTACCAGCAATAGTCTTTTGACTATTGCCGATAGAGGTCGTCTAATTACCAAAGCCTTTTAAGTCCGCGAGTTGCTAGCGGACTGCAGCCTTTCTAGGCTGCTTTTTTTATTTTAGGATTTTGCCACTTGCTTAATCCTTTTTCTAAGATGTTCACTGCCGCATTCCAATCACGAATATGGGGCATTCGACAAATTGGACAAGTCCACTCCCGATCCTTAAGGGTTAATTTCTTATAACCATTTTGGCCCATAATACTGCCACAAGCATGACAGCGTTGAGTAGTATATTTAGGATCAATTGTTAGAAATTCTTTACCATATAGATCTGCCTTATAAGCCAGCATATTCAGGAAACTACGCCAGCCGACATCAGAAATTGATTGCGACAAGGCATGATTCTT
>OLRR01000355.1_pt1 | contig 37741 bp, 30 predicted proteins | sample 1671941 | NCBI WGS metagenome assembly OLRR01 (sample SAMEA3136628, study PRJEB25190) | human gut metagenome
TGCCCATGCCGCCATATCCGATCAGTCCGTAAACTACTTTGTTTTCCCTCATTTTGAACCTCCATCGTAAAAACAGCGGCTGATGAACACCATCAGCCGCTATCGCTTTTACTTACTTAATTCTTCGTTGATTTCTTTAAGAATCTGGTCACCGCCCTGACTCTTCCAGTTCTCAACAAAAGTATCGAATTCGCTGATATCTGCTTTTCCCATAACGATTTTTGAGAATGTTTCTTCTTCCATTTTCTTCAGATTGGCCCATTTTGTTTCCATTGTTTCTGTCTGACCGTTATATGCATTGTAAACAGGTACATATTTCTCATTTACAGAAGGAGCATCTCCAACCAGGATGGCCACAAGTCTCGGAAGGTTGTTTTTGGCAATATCACTGTCCAGATTCCATTTATCCAGGCTGAAGTCATCGTAAGGCTCTTTTTTCAGTTTTTTAACTGCTTCCATATCACTCTTTAACAGTTTGTGTGTTGAGAAGTCAACATCATCCATGGTGATTTCTCCGGCAAGATATTTGGTCAGGACATCATAAGACACTTCAATTTCATCTGCATTGTCATAGGTGTTGTACAGAGGATAGAAGTCCGCAGTACCCATCTCTGTGGTAGAAACACCTTCGTCTACCCATTTCTGCTCATTTTTGATCAGGTAATTGACAATCTTAAATGCAGCTTCCGGATTCTTGCATGCTTTGCTTGCTACTACATATTGTGTTGTAGGCTCTGCCATATGAGTGTAATAGTTTCCATCCTCAGATAATGGTGTAAAGTATGCCTGCCAGTCTGCCGCACCTGCCAGTGTAGCATCTGCCACTGTGTAACCAGACCACCATGGTCCAAAGAAGATTCCAACCTTGCCGGCCAGAAGAGGTTCTTTACTGTCACTTCTTACAAGCATTTCCGGGTCGATCAGTTTATTTGTATACAGTTCTGAGATTTTTTCCAGTGCATCTCTGGTTTCCGGCTGGATAGAACCATACTCTACAGTTCCATCCTCACCCTGCAGCCAGTACTGTGGGTATGACTGGAAGCTACTGAACAGCGGATCCAGTCCATACTGGTTTCCTCCGATTGCATTCATATGATCGGAATTACTCGGTCCGAGAATACCAATAGTATCATCCTCTCCGTTTCCATCCGGATCCTGAGTAACAAACGCTTCTGCTACCTTTACCAGCTCATCCCATGTTCTCGGAGCCTCCAGTCCAAGGCTGTCCAGCCAGTCCTGACGGATCCACATCTCGTTGATTCCACCTGCTGTTATAGCCGGAGCCGGAATCGCCATCATTTCTCCATCTTCATTGGTGATACATTTCTGCAGCTCTTCACCGCCGGATTTCACATAGCTTTTCAGTGCATCTGAAGCATAATCATCAAAATACTTATCCAGTGGCTGGATCATATCGTATTTCAGAAGCGCTCTGTACTGTGTTGCATTTACGTTCATCAGCTCCGGAACGGTATTACTTCCGATACACAGATTCATTTTCTCTTCAAAGTCTGTGGATGATGCAACCCAGTCATATACAACTTCGATGTTAAGATCTTCTTTCAGAAAATCTATGTATGGATTATCGTCATAAGCCATTCCATCCGGAAGCTTGGCATTCGGGTTCAGAGAACCACCAAGATGAACCGTTACGGTTTCCGGGTATTTGGACAGCGGCAGATCTTCTTTGGCTGTTCCTTCTGCCTCACTTACTGCCTCTTTCTGTGTGCTCTCTTCTGATTTTCCGCATCCTGCCAGTGAGGTAACGGCTAATGCCATTGCACTGGCAAATGCGATCAACTGTTTCTTTTTCATTCTTTTCCTCCTTTTATCCTTTTACTGATCCCAGTGTAATACCCTCTACAAAATATCTTTGCAGGAACGGGTAAACGATCAGTACCGGTATCATAGCTATAAATATTTTTGCAGAATCCAATGAAAGGTTATTTAATTTCATTGCCTGCGCAATCTGATCCACGTTCATCGTGGAATAATCCAGAGTTACTACCATCTGCTGAATGTAAGTCTGCAGCGGATAACTGCTCTGTCTTGTACTTAAAACCATTCCCTGGAAGAATTCATTCCAGTACATAACCATGGTGAACAGTGCAACTGTTGCAACCATAGGTTTTGCCAGCGGTACGTAGATAGATATCAGATTTCTCCAGGGGCCGCCGCCATCGACAAAACATGCTTCTTCCAGTTCTACTGGAAGATTTTTGAAAAAGTTTACTGCAAGGATTACATTGAAGACCTGAAGTCCCGTTCCCAGTACCAGTCCAAAAATGTTATCCATCAGATTATAATTTTTCATGGTGATATACCACGGAACCGTACCTCCGTTGAATAACATACAGAATACGAAGATCCACATAAAGATATCTCTCTTCGGGAACTGCTTTTTCGTTCTGGATAACGGAAATGCTGCCATAAGGATACATACCATACTGATTCCTGTTCCCAGTAAAACCCTTTTAATAGATACCAGAAAGGAACCAAAGAATGCGGTCTCTCCCATGATCTTCTTATAGGAGAGCAAGTTGAAGCCAACCGGCCAGAGAGCAACCTGTCCAGCATTGACTGCTTCCCTGCTGCTCAGGGATACACAGAGAACGTACCATACAGGTACAATACAGATCAAAGTAATCGCAATGAGAATCACTACATTTAAAATGTCAAAAAACTTTGATCCGAGGCTTTTATTCTCAATCATAGTTACAACCTCCTAAAACAGTTTATAACCGGTAAATTTATCTGCCAGCCAGTAACCAACCGTAATCAACACAAGACTGATCACAGATTTGAATAATCCAACAGCTGTTGCCAGTGAATACTGGAGATTCTGCAAACCGGCTCTGTATACCCATGTGTCAATAATATCACCTGTTGAGTAAACCAGCGGGTTATACAGGTTATAAATCTGGTCGAATCCTGCATTCAGGACATTTCCAAGAGACAGGATAGCCAGAAGTGCTACTGTTGTTTTGATACCCGGTAAAGTTACATGCCAGATTCTTTTGAATCGTCCGCAGCCGTCTACTGCCGCAGCTTCGTACAACGATCCATCCACGCCAAGGATCGCCGCAAGATAAACGACTGTGTTATAACCGAATCCTTTCCAGATATCCGTACCGATTACCAGAGGCTGGAAAAGCTTTGCTTCGCCAAAGAAGTTGACCGCATCGCCTCCGAACAATCCTATGATCTGATTCACCGGTCCTGTATACCCGAAAATATTCAGCACGATCTTCGCGAGAATAACCCATGACAGAAAATACGGTAAATATACGATTGTCTGGATCGGACGTTTCAGTTTTTTCACTGCCAGTTCATTCAATAACAAAGCAAAGACCAGCGGGATAATAATATTTCCGATAATCTTGCCAACGGCAATGACAACTGTGTTACGTAAAACCTGTGTAATGTCACTCATCTGAAACATATACTCAAAATTAGCCAGGCCAACAAATTTTGAATGGAGAATGCCCTGTCCAGGATTGTAATCCTGAAAAGCCATGACAATTCCGAACATTGGAACAATGCTGAAAAAGAACAGCCACAGTAATGCAGGGATCAGCATAATGTAATAGTGTTTCACAAATCTTTTGATGTACATGAGTAAACCTCCCTTCCTTTATGGATAGTTTATCCTGTAATCATATTTTTCACTAGACGATATTGTTTCAGATTCCACAGTCTTTTTTTTAATTCAAAAAAAATGTCCGAATCAAATCGAACATTTTTTTAATCTTCCTGCATATTCTGTTGGCGTACATCCGTATTCCTTTGAAAATACCTTTGTGAAATAATAAAAATTGTCATATCCCAGATCCGATGCAATCTGGGTGATGTTTTCTGTTCCTTTTGCCATCTTCCGGGCAGCCGCCTGCATTTTTCTGCTGATCACATAGTTATGAAAGGTGTCACCTGTTATCTCCTTAAATCTCGTGCTGAAATAACTTCTGCTCATTCCGATCTGTGTTGCTACCTCTTCTGACTTCAGATTTTCTTCTGTATGCTCGTCTGTATACAGGATCACTCTTGCAAACATATAAATATCCTTTGTTTTATCAGTCTGCAGACACGTCTGATACAGATTCTCCTTCCAGTTTTTTACCCATTCCAGCATCTCGTCCACAGAAGATAAGGATGGAAATTCAAGTTCTTCTCCTGTGAGTTTCTGGAAGCTGTGGAAACTTTTTATAAAAACTCTTTCAGCAGTCCGCAGCTCCACGCCCCGGGTTATCTCGCACAGTCTGTTGAACTCACAGTCATTAAAGATCCATCTGGTATTCGTCCACGCTTTTTCCAGCCTTTTCTGGAGTCCGGAATCCTCCTTCCGGGGTTCTTTTTTCGACTGATTTTCCTTATATTTTCTTTCTACAAGTTCCAGAATCTGGTCACACTCATCCCCATCAAAGCTTATTTTGGATATGTAATCCAGGGCTCCCAGTCTCAGGGCACTCTGCGCATAACGGAAATCTTCATACATAGAAAAGACTACGAATTTCACCTCCGGATATTCCTTTTTGCATCTTTTCATCAGTTCAATTCCATCGATCTCCGGCATGTCTATATCCGTGAATACAATATCCACTTCATTATCCTTCAGAAATTCCAGTGCTTTGCGGCCATTCTGGACATCCCCCACAACTTCAAATCCATATTTGCCCCAATCCATTATAGAAATCAAACCTTTTCTTGCCAGTTTATCATCATCTACAACCAATACCTTCATTTCTCCATACCCTCTTTTTCCGTCTCAGATCCTGTGAATTTGATTTTATTCCGAAGTTCTTCCTGAATCGGAATCAAAATTGTAATTTTGGTTCCATAGCCTTTTTTGCAATTAACAAACAGGTTCGTCTCTCCTTCATAAAAAGATTCCAGCATTGCTTTTACATATCGCAGACCGATTCCTCTGTTCCCATGCTGCATTTTTTTCACATCATAATCAAATGGTTCATTAATCTGATTGATCTCCTCCTGGGTCAGGCCATTACCGCTGTCCAATATGGTAATGATCGCCAGTCCCCTGATATTATCCTCAAAGACCTGTATTGTGATCTTTTCATCATCTCCAAGTCCGTACCGTATCGCATTTTCCACCAGTGGCTGCAACAGCATCCGTACCGTCGGCTGTTCCAGATAACGCCCCTCTTCCACATTCATTTCTATTACAAAATCATAGCGCATCTGTTCCAGTGCAATATAATCTTTCACAATATCGATTTCTGTTCGAAGTGTTGTCTGCATTCCTTCTTTTCCAAGATTATACGACAGCAGTCTTTTTAAGCGTTGTACAAATTCCGTAATATTGTCCTGACGGCTCATTCTTGCCATCCACTGAACGGAATTTAACGTATTGAGCAGAAAATGTGGATTGATCTGGTACAGGAGCTTCTCATATTCCGTTCGCTGAATACTTTTTTCTTTTTCCACAACATCATCTATCAGGTTCCTGATCTGTTCCTTCATCTGTTCCACTTCGTGCATCAGGTCATCGAATTCTTTGATCTCATACTCCTGTTCCGCCTCTTGTAAAGATCCATTTCCCACCTGAATCATCTGTTTTTGAAACTGATTGAGGGGTTTGCATATCAACCGGTAAAGGTAAAAAACCGAACTGGAAAAAATACCAAAAGCTGCCAGGATGATAACCACTAACTTCAGTCTCCACATATTCATTTCTTTCTGATAGGTATTCTCCGGCAGTGCAATGGCATTGACATATCCGATGGAACTGCGATACGCCATGATTTTGTATCCTTCCTGATTTATCACAGCATATCCTTCTTTTTCCGGTAATTCCGACAAAAGCTTCTGTCCCTTGACGATCACCGGATTATTGCTGTACTGTACAATACCATTTTCATCCATCTCCATATAGGTATATGGCCATTTTTCTTTATTAAGCCGATCCGAAACGCTCATATCCGGCTCGATTTCTGCATAAATATCCAGTACCCGTTTGTTTCCAAAGGAAACTCTCCGCATCACGGATAGTACCGGCGTCTCCCTGATTCCCAGATAGGATGCATGCATGGCCTGAATGATGTTCTCGGCACCTACTACTACTTTAGAAATTGTCTGATATGACGGATCCAGAACCCTTACGTTAAAATTCCCAATCAGTTCTTTTTGCTCTTTCGGATCGTAATATGCAATACCAAGGAGCTTTGTGTTCACATATCCAAGTTTTATCAGTTCTTCTCTGAGAGATTTTTGCTCAAAATATCGATCATAGTTATCTTCCACACTCAGATAGCTTTCTGTCACACTTCCTATAAGCCCGTTGGGACTCATCTGATTGACAATACCGATCATGTCATAATAATCACTGTCTATCTCCCGCGTGATCTGCTCCAGATATATCTGCATACTCTCCTGGATACTGTCATTCTGGATCATTCGGATCGTCATATACGACACGATCACTACCGCAAGAATACATGACATTGCACAGAGCAGAAGAATGCTTAGCATCTTTCTTTTAAGTGTCTGTTTCCCTCGTTTTCTTCTTTTCATATCAGATTCTCCCACTTCTGTTCTATCGCCTTCCATATCGCGTAAGGCTGCAGAACAGTTAACCTTTTTATCCTATTTAAAGAATATAGAACTTTTTTCCGAAAGTCAACTGTTTACAACCTATCATTCTTACCGAAAAATCAAAGAACAACAAAAAGTCCATGGAGATAGTTTCCTTTTAAAATTGAGTGAGCAACCACACGCAATTCTAAAAAGAACATCTCCACGGACGTTGTCAAGCGGATATTCGCAATCGAAGCAGAGGACTTACTTGATTCGGTTAAACTAAGATTAAGACAATTTGATTACTTATCTGGATGCTTCCTCAAGTTCTTCAAAGGAAGGAATTGACGGCTGCGCACCCTTACGTGTTACTACAATATTAGAAACCCTGCTGGCCAGTTCTACTGCTTCGTCCAGAGAATCCCCTCGCGCCAAAGCGACTGCCAAACCTGCCACATAGCTGTCTCCCGCAGCTGTGGTATCTACCACATGGACTGTCTTATCAGCATGCAGTCTTTTTTCCGTATAGTCTTCTTTCAGAAGATAAGAGCCTTCGCCTCCTAACGTAACAACTATGTTCTTTGCACCTTTTTGTTGCAATAGCTTAGCATTTGCACGCAGGTCTTCCTCATCACTACATTCCTGTAACAGAATGGCAAGTTCTGTTTCATTCGGCTTAATCACATCCACACAGGCGAATAATTCATCAGGCAAATCAGATACCGCAGGTGCCGGATCCAGTATTACCGTTTTCCCTCTTTTTCGAGCTTCTTTCACCGCATACATTACTGTTTCCAGAGGAATTTCAAGCTGTACAACTATAATATCACTTGCTTCCAGCAAATCCATATTTTCCATGATATACGATTTGTCTACATGTGCATTTGCGCCCGAAACTACCAGTATGCTGTTATCACCTTCAGGTATCACGCCAATAACAGCAATTCCTGTAGACACGCCACTCAATTTGCGTACGCGAGAAACATCAACTCCAACACTCTCCAGATTTTCACACAATCTTTCGCCATATGTATCCTGTCCTACCATCCCGAGCATCGCCACGTTTCCGTGCATTTTTCCAATGGCATAAGACTGATTGGCACCTTTCCCGCCAGGCACAAGTTCAAAATTTTCAGCTAAAATAGTTTCGCCTACCGTCGGTATGTGTGATACACCGGCAACGAAATCCATATTCAGGCTGCCAATCACGAGTATTTTTTTCATGTTGCTTCCTACTCCCTTCCAGTTATTGCAATATCACGATACAAACAGTGACTTCCTTTCTCAACAGATATACCTGCACAACCGTTCAACAGCGGCAAATCGGAATCTGTAAAATTCAGATACTCTTTGTCATTCACTGATACGCTGATTGTTAAACCATCAGCCGTTAACGAAATCTTATACTCCTCATCCATTTTCCACTCAAAGTCTGTCTCACACAGTGTAGTGTAACCATAGTAATTTTTGCGCAAAACCAACTTATTGTTCCCGGAGAAACCGGCTGCATAACTACGCATAGCACCCTGCACTCGAATGTTCACAAAATGCTCCGTACCGGTTACAGGTTTTAAAACAGCTGTTACCCGGTAATTGTTCCATAAGTGATGTCCTGTATACATTTCCGCAAAATCCGCACAGGAAAGACTCAGATACTGTCCATCCAGATAACTATGTCCTTTGAGTTTTGCAAACTGCGGAACTTCCTGATGTGTAACATGCCAGCTGTCAAGCTTCATTCTTCCAAAATCCAGACGATAATCCGGATTCCCATCAATATACAGGTCATCTATGTAAGCTGCCACATCTCCCATAGCAAATCCCTTAGCCACACCACAGAGAATAACACCAACCTCACTGATATGACCGGTCTGTCCACCAGGAATCTCCAGTGAAAGAGCATGCCACTCACCATCACCTTTAACTTTTTCTCCGCGAATTACTTCTCCGGTCACTCCATTTTTTGCATAGATTTGCGCTGTAGTAGCCATTTTCTCTCCCGGAAGCGGCATTACACTCAAATGCACGGTCTGTCCCGGATAAACCAACGGAGCAAAGAATGGGTCATAACGAGAATCGTCGAAATCCTCAGAACTATAATACGTCTGTTTATAGAAGAAACTCTCTTCTCCGGATGCTGTCACTGCCGTCAATTTAAGAGAACGTTTTCCCGTATAAGCCTGTTCGTCTGTGTTGCGTATATAACAGTTTCCCGGTGAATAACTTCTGATCGCATGAGTGCTGGTCGGATATTCAAAGTGACAACTATCCATTCTTTCATTCAAAATTGTATTCCAATTCTCCGGTATTTCCTCTCCCGCCAAAGCATAAGCCATTTTAGCGAAATAGCTGGCACCAAACGGAATATCAACTGCATTCAAAGAAGGTACTACATTAGAACATGCAAGGAAATCATTAATCGGTTTTACCCATTTATCATAATCGATTCCATCGATACCTGCGAACACACCCATGATAGTTCCTACATTACCAACATTACAGTCTGTATCCCAACCGCACATATTGCAAATATTGATCGTATCCGAAAAATCTTCATGCCCATACAGCATAGCCAGGATCATAACCGCAGCATTAGGTATGATATGACAGGTTCCCGGATACTTATCATAGCCAAAATTCTCAAAAATGTAATTGAAGCAATCACGCCAGTTCTCCGGATGCTCGTCATGAAACTTCATGACTGCCTTTACTACACGGGCATATTCACAATCCTTGGGAATGTACCGAAGCGCCTTCTCAAGAATGTCGCGAATGCTCTTTTCCACAAAAGCCAGACTAATGCAACACGCAACATATATTCCGCCATACACACCGTTTCCACCATGTGTAACGCTGGCTGCCTGCCTGGCAAGTTTTGCTGCCTGCTCCGGATTTCCCGGAGAAACAAGTCCCCATGAATCAATAAAAATCTGACCGCCGATTTGTTCCGCCATCGTAGCACCATTCTGCTCTATACTGCCGCTTCTCGGTGTAGGAATGCCATTTCTAAGGTTCAGATAAGCCGTATGCTCTGTTGAAACACCATAACCACCCCACCAGAAGAATCCATGTTCATACGGTGCATAGTTTAATAACGCATTTGCTACATCTTTGGAAGAGAAGTTGTTCAAATCTTCGCAATCTTCCAATGCCCGAATAAAAAACAGCGGACCATTGCTATCATCATCAGCGGCAAAGTTCTTATAATCAGCAGGATAAGACCACACTTCTCCGAACACATCTCGGATGCGCTGATATGTCCAACCTTCGATAGGTGCTCCCAGACGAATACCAATAATCTTTCCAAGCCATCCCGCATAAACCTTTTCCATATAATTTTCAGTAATTTTCATATTATCAGCCCCCTAATATTCAAATTTATCCTTTAATTCCACTCATAACTATTCCCTGAACAAAATATTTTTGTGCAAATATATACACCAGTAAGATTGGCAGCATAGAAATCAATGCACCAGCCATCATTTGGTTCCACTGAGAGACATACGTTCCCTGGAATTGGGCCAACCCCATAGCTAAAGTCCATTTTTCTTCACTGTTAATAAAAATCAAAGGACGCAAAAAATCATTCCATGTATTCATGAAAGTAAAAATTATCAATGTCATCAGAGCCGGCTTAGAGTTCTTCAGAATGACCTCCCAGAAAATTCGCGGATAACTACATCCGTCAATTTTAGCAGCCTCCTCCAGTTCTTTCGGAATTGTAAGGAAAAACTGACGAAGCAAAAATGTCCCAAATGCATTGAAAATTCCAACAGCAACCAGAGACGATTTGGTATCTATCAATCCCATATACTTGATTATTTTAAACTGTGGAATCATAACAGCCTGAAATGGAATCATCATAGTACCAAGATAAATGACGAATAAAATATTTTTTCCCTTAAAGTTCAAACGTGCAAACGCATAAGCTGCCATAGAACATGTAATAAGCTGTCCCAAAATAGTAAATACTGTAATAAAGATCGTATTTCCAAAATACACGAACCATGGTGCCTGCTCAAACATATACACATAATTTTCCCACGCTACGTGCTTTGGAATCCAGTATGGCGGTATGGCATACAACTCTTGTACGTCTTTCAGGGATGAAGATATCATCCAAAGGAAAGGAATCAGCATGGAAATTGAACAGAGAATGAGTATCGCATGCGTTAATATCTGAAAGACTTTCTTCTTTATTTTTGCTCTTTTGTTTTGTCCAAAAGAATTTTCCATTTTTCTCCCTCCTTAAATGCTATTTTTTTCACTGAATCGAAGTTGAACGATGCTGGCTATAAAAACAATAATGAACAGTATATAAGCCATAGCAGACGCATATCCCTGTTTAAAATACTGGAAGGCATTCATATAAATAAGATAGCTGACCACCTGCGTAGCCGTACCAGGTCCACCCTTTGTCATTACATAAATCTGATCGAATGCCTGGAACGAATTAATCATACTTATAATTGTAACAAAAACAATCGTCGGTTTTAACAAAGGCATTGTGATTTTAAAAAATTTCTGAACTACATTTGCCCCGTCTATATCTGCAGATTCATAGATCTCAGAAGAAATTCCCTGTACACCAGCAAGAAGAATTACCGCATTAAATCCTAGATTTTTCCAAATACTCATAATAATAACCGATGGCATAGCCCACTTTTCACTTGTAAGCCACGGTGGCTGATATAAGCCAAGTTGTCCCAGAAAGGCATTTATTAAACCATAATCCTCATTATACAACCACTGCCAAACCATGGTAATCGAGACATATGACACAATAACCGGTATAAAGAACGCAGATCTATACACGTTGACCCCGTGAATTTTCTGATTTAACAGTACCGCTACCAGAATAGCTAAAAACACTCCAACGGGAACCGTTCCAATAGTGAAATAGATGGTATGAAACAATGCCTCACCGAATTCTTTGTTTGTAAAAAGCATCGCGTAATTTTGAAATCCGACAAATTTCGGTGGTTGAATTCCGTCATAATTTGTAAGGCTGTAGTAAAATGACATTACAACCGGAAATACTGTGAAAACCAAAAAGCCGATAATTACTGGTGACAAGAAAACATATCCCCAGAAATTTTCTTTTGCATCAAGCCTCTTTGTCTTCTTTTTCTTCACTGTATTTGATTTCTTTTCCATTTTGATCACCTCAACTAAAAAACAATACTGCCAATAATACAGGAAGGGAGAAATTTTCTTAAATTCTAAAATTTCTCCCTTCCTCATCCTGACTTTACATCCTGATGCAAATATTAATTTGCCAAAATGGCATTAATTTCTTTTATCAGCTTTTCCTGTGTCTCTTCTGGTGTACTCTTGCCAATCAGCATTTCATCGACAAGCTGCTGTACTTTTGTATTAACCTCTGTACGATAAATAGACAACTGATCCTTGAGATCACAATCCGGCACAGAATCTACAAATGCTTTTACGTTAGGCGGGAATTTGCTGTCTAAAACAATCTGAAGGGCTTCTTTGTCTGTACTTCCCGGCAGAGCCATATTCGATTCTGCTACAATTCTGTTTCCTTCAGGTCCGCATAAGAATTTTAAAAGATCCCATGCAGCTTCAGGATTTTTGGTGGATTTTGAGATACCCCAGTTAAGAATACCGGCTTTTGTATTCTGATTTTTGTCCATCGGCATACGTACTACATCCCATTCGAAAGGAAGAGGGTTCTCTTTGTAAGTAGGTAACATCCACAGACCTGCAGATTCCATAGCTACCTTCTGATTACGGAACATTGCGTCTGCGCCTTTGCCCATTGCTGTCAGTGCTGCAGGGTTAGGAGAGAGTTCATCTTTGACAACTAAATCATACAAGAATGTCAAGGCATTAAGAGCTTCTGGTGTATCCAGACCCTTAACTTCTTTACCACTAATATCAAAATCAACGCCGGCACGTGAGAGCCATCCCAGAACCTGATCTGCCCATGCGCCCGGATGACGATAACCATAAACCTTTTCAGCAGGATCGGTCAATGCTTCTGCTGCAGCATAGAATTCGTCAATTGTCCAATCGTCTGTCGGCAGTGGTACATTTGCTGCTTCAAACATCTCTTTGTTATAATAAATTACAAACGGAGAAACTTCCTGTGGCAATGCATACAGCTCACCTTCATAACGTAACGGAGTCAGAAGGGATTCCGGATAAACAGATGTATCAAACTGTTCCTGTTCAATCAGATCATTTAATCCAAGAAGTACTCCTTTGTTAGCCATAACATAAGTCCACTCATTAAGATAAATAATATCCGGCGCATTATCTGCACCAATCAGTGTCATCAGCTTTTGGAAACGTTCACTACCAATATCAACCGGCTTGATTGTAACATTTGGATGTTCCTTCATATACAGATCAAATTTCTGCTGATGGATAGCGATCTCCTGGGCACTACCACTAACAGCCACTTCAAGAGTAACTTTCTCATCATCCGTCTTTGTTGAAGCATCCTCATCTGTACTTGTTGTTGAAGAACCCTCATCCTTCTTACTTGCTTCCTCGGTGCTACCGCAACCAAAGAAAGTGGTTGCAGCCATTGCAGTAGCCATAAACATGGCTAAAATTTTCTTTGACATAATCTTATCTTTCCTCCTAAATTCCTCATATTGTTTAGTGATTCTCAACGCAATTTTTTAAAATAACTGCATGTGTAGAACCCTTCTTCAGGAAGAATGCTTTTTAATATTCATGACCAGTATTTTATGTATATTAAACACTGTCTTCGCATTCATCCTCCAAATACATATTTCCTGAGCAGATCATCGGTGATTTGCTCTACTTCTGGCAGCTCTAATAATGTTTTCACCTCTCTTTCATGAGCCATTTGATGTCGCCTAAATTTTTAATTATTCACGATAATACATCGTCTCACTTCATCCTACACATCGCATAGGAAATTGATATATTAAAATCTTTTCTTATTTAATCTTACGTTTTAAGTTGCTTATTGTCAATTGTGTTTTGTCTGTTTTTGTGCGAAAGTACTTTCTTACCTAATTTTCCTTATGTTTTTTCACCAATTTCAACAACGCTCATTACACGTTTCGAATTGACTTTTACTTTTAGATAAGATAGACTATTTTTTAAGCATATTTATATCATTGGTAAAATATCAATGTATTTTATCGCCTTGATTCGATCTTTAGGAGGAAAACAAATGACAATCAAAGAAATTGCCCAACTCTCAGGAGTCTCTATATCTACCGTTTCCAAAATCATGAATCACAAGGACGAACATATTTCTCCTGAAACTCGCGACAAGGTTCTGAGCATTGCAAAAGAATATAACTATTCTCCCTATGCTTTTGCACGGAATACATCTATCTCAAAATCTTTCCTGTTAGGTGTTCTTTTACGCTCTGAACCAAATTACGGTAATCTGTTAGATGGAATTCTTTCTGCGGCTGAAGAAGCCGGATATCATATTATTGTCTGCGTCAGTAACGAAAATGAACAAATCGAATTAAAACATATTACTGCACTTTGTAATGCTAAAATTGACGGAATTATCTGGGAACCAGTTTCCCCAAACAGTTTACGGTTCCAAAAGTATTTTTCAGAAATCGAAACTTGCATTACCTGGTTGAACGCCTTCCATTCTGATTCACACAAAATCGATTATCATTCGCTGCTCTATAAAGCTTCCGAATGTCTTATTCAAAATAAGCATCAACATTTTGCATTGTTAACAGATTCATCATCCCCGTTTTATGATGAAATTATAACCGGCTACAAAGCAGCATTATTTGAACAAGAATTCCCATTCAACCAAAACAGCCTGTTGCCACAAGATGCTTCTGATTGGATGTTCCACATTAAAAGCCAGCAGCTTACCGGAATAATCTGTACAGATTGTCAACTGGCTTATTATCTGAAGAAAAAGCTGAAACAACATTTATATGAAATCCCATATGATTTATCTCTGATCACCTTAGTGGATGATGCTGCTACATCAATTGTTTCCGCCGAGTTTTCTTCAATCATTATTCCTTTTTATGATTTCGGCATGCATCTGTGTAAAACTCTGATTGCACAATGTGAACAACATTCCACCGTTTTTTCGCCATTTATCGCAGATTATAAATTGGAAAATACAATTACATTGGATATTCCTGCTTCCAAACGTTTGCCACAGATCATTGTCGTCGGCAGCATCAATACCGATATTAGTTTGAATATTCCTCATCTTCCAAATCCTAATGAAACTATTGTCACTTCAAGACATAGTATTTCTCCCGGAGGTAAAGGAACAAATCAAGCAGTAGGAGTCGCTAAACTAAATCATAAAGTAACTCTTCTTGGTAATGTAGGAAATGACCTTGATGTCGGATTAATTTACTCTTGTCTGGAGGAACATGGTATTGACAGTTCTGGCATCCACAGAGACAGATCCGTCAACACCGGAAAGGCCTATATTCAAATCCAAGACGATGGGGAATCTATTATCACACTCCTGACTGGTGCAAATGCCACTTTGACAGCCCAGACGCTTCGAAATAACAGCCATTTTTTTGAAAACTGTGCTTACTGCCTATTGCAGACCGAAATTGCAATTGAAGCTGTTGAAGAGGCTGTTCTTATCGCCAAAGAGAATAATGCCAAAACAATTTTGAAACCGGCTGCTGTCTCATCCCTAAGCGAGAACATCCTCAAACATACAGATATTCTTATTCCTAACCAGGCTGAGATGGCACTACTTTGTAATCGACCTGCTTCCATAGATACCGCCGAACTTTCCCATCAGGCAGATATCATGCTCCAAAAAGGTGTTGGCGCTGTTGTCATTACACTCGGAGAGTTCGGTTGCTTCTTGAAAACAACTTCTATGGAACAACGTTTTCCGGCAGCGGCTGATTTTATCCCTATGGACAGCACAGGAGGAAGCGATGCTTTTATTAGCGCTTTTGCATCCTATCTCCTATATGGCTATGATTTATGCAGTGCTATTAAAATCGCCACATTTGCTGCTGGTTTTTGTATTTCCAGGCAAGGAGTTGTTCCTGCATTAATAGACCAAACCTCCCTTGAAAAATATATAAATAATGTTTCGCCTGATCTTTTGAAATAGTTTAGATAAATCATAGTTCTAACGTAACTATTCAGTAGCCACTGTACAGCGAGGTGTTTTGGCATGAATATGCCAAAATCCCGAGACATACAAGCCAAAATGCCATCACCGAAGGTGATTTTAAATGCATTTTGGCACGTAACTGTGAAGGTACTGAACAGTTACGTTCTAACATTAATTTCATTTTCAACATCGATAATTAAACGAGTATAACTAGACAGCACATAGCACATTTCAAGAATAAAAATAAGGCTGATGCCATTCGGAATCTTCTCTCCCGAATGGCATCAGCCTTCTAAATATATTCTCATTAAGGTATAAAAAATCAGGGCCATCACACCAATATCAGTACAACGACCCGATTCGATTTTTACAGATATGCAATACTCTGATTCTCAAATACTACACTTCCATCTATAACTCCCAGACAGATTTTCTTGCCCGAACTAGTATGGTTCTGATCATGATGAGAAGAACTACTGATTAGAATGAGCAGAAAGTACAAGTCAAGTAAAGTAACACAAAGTCTGGCTATTCTAAAATCACATTTTGGTTTAGCCAGAAATGTAACGGAAATTATATAGTATTCGTGGATTTTCTCTCCTTTACGAATAATATCTGTCTCCTACATTGGCTAATCGAAAGTAACACTTTAGTTTGGACGGATTTGCCGTTGACATTCTCATACATAGTGGGCTACGCTGAGGATTTTAGACCTGTGCAATCGAATTCGCAGACAACTATATGGTATAGTTATTTGGAAAACGCGAGTTATCACGACAGTCGCCAAAGTCATGCAAGCACAGTCTTTGGCTCGTTATTTGCGCAAATCAGGGTCGCCGCACCAATATTGGTACGACGACCCGATTCATTTTTTACAGGTATGCAATACTCTAATTCTCAAATACTGCACTTCCATCTATAACCCCAAGGCAGATTCCCTTCCCCGGTTTTGCATACAAGCGGGTATTCATGGCAACTCCGTCCACATACAGTGTAGCAATCGTATCATCCACGATAATCTGTACATGATATTTTTTCCCGGAATCAAGCAAATCAGACATTCCAGTCCCATATTATTCATCTATGGCCATGGCCGGTTCGGATGTTTTTCGAAGATCACACGATCCTTCCGCCATTCAAATGTGAAAGAACAGAATTCATCATCTGCTTCCTGTGCCCGTACGCCAACGGGGAATCCACGTATTCTCTCATCAAATATAGCAGTCTCATCTCTCAAATCATTCATAACTATTCAGTACCTTCACAGTTACGAACCCAAATGCCTTGCGGGACAATGACTGCTGAATAGTTACAATCTCTTCTTATAATAATCCGGATCCAGCTCTGCACCTTCCAGCATCTCTCTTCTTTCATCCGGATCCATGTATTTCAGTTCATCATAATCCAGTCCTGCATCCTCAAGTTCAACCCTCACTTCATCTTCTCCGAACAGATCTACATCATCCTCATCTTCATCGTCATCATCATCATCTTCATCCTCGAACTCGTCCCACTCATCCTCTTCATCTTCCGGATCTTCGAATAAGTTCAGCCCGTCATCATCCTCAACGAAGCTGTTCCTGTCTCTGTTCGCCGTATTATCCATGAACTGATACATTTCCATCCGTTCTACAGAATCCAGTTCTCCATCTCCGTCAAAATCAAACAGATCATCCAATTTATACATACTCCAACCGTTACTGAAAACTTATAAAAAGTTATAAACTTTTATGTTTCATTCCTACTTCAACGAGTATGCTTTTGATGATATAAATATCAATCTACTCACAAGTTCCTGTACTCTCCATAGGCGTAAATTCCGGACTAACGTATCCGTACATATTTGCATTAACGTTTCAGTGTCAGCTTGCAAATCTTTCTCCATAAGCCTTGAGGTTTATAGATGCCTGGAAATCTCTGTCAATCCTATTCCCGCACGCACATCTATAAATTCTGTCAGATAACTTCAGATCTTTTTTTATGTTTCCACAACAGCTGCAAAGCTTTGATGATGGATAAAACCGATCAGCCACTATAAACTGGATTCCTTTATCACTGCACTTATATTCAAGCTGTTTTCTAAACCTGAAAAATCCCTGTTCCTGAACTGCTTTGGATAAATGTCTGTTTTTCATCATTCCGCTGACATTCAGATCTTCAATACATATAAATCTTGGTTTTCGATTTACGATCTCAGATATGGTCTGATTCAAATAGTTTTTACGGATGTTTGTTAATCTGTGATTTCGTTTTAATAAAAGTTTTTCCTTTTTGATTACATTATTGGTTTTACAGTAACTTTCTCCTCTCTTATTTTTCTCGTAAGAACGAGAGATACTACGCTGTAATCTGCGTTTTTGTTTTTCTAGTTTCTTTACTTTCTGACTCTTATTGATGTTCTTATATTTAACAGTATCAGAGCAGACAGCCAGATCTTTGATTCCTAAGTCTATACCAACGCCATCATCATTAAGCGTTTCCCTGCAATCAGGAAATTTCACACATACACTGATCCACCAGTTCAATCCATCAAAGGATATTCTCGGATTCATATATTTAACATCTGTAGGAATGCGTCCATGTTCTGCAAGTCTTACCCAATTCATTTTTTGTTTATTTGCTTTCCTGCCGGAGGAAAAGCCTTCAAATTTAACGTGGGTATTACTGAATCGTATCTTAACGTTGTCCTGATAGAACTTCGGCATGGATCTCTTTCTGGACTTGAATCTTGGGAATTTTTGCAAACCCTTGAAAAAATTCTTATAAGCCGTACAGGCATCTTTGATTGCCTGTTTGGTTACATTATTTGAAATACTCAGTAATCATGCATATTCATCAGAATGTCTGAGCTTTGTAAATTCTTTTCTGAGTTCTGCATCTGAAATGAATTTTCCACCTTTTTCATAATTTTCTTTTTCCCTGGCCAAAGCCCAGTTATAAGCAAATCTTGAAGCACCTGCGTACTGAAACATCTTAGTTTTCTGTATATTGTTTGGTATCAACATTACTTTTATGGCTTTTACCATCTGTTTCCTCCTGTATCAGTTCCCTGATAAGTTTCCTGGCTTTGTTCGCTCGTTTTCCTTGTAATTTACAACTGAATACTGTGATTATTTGAACCAGATCTTCAACAAGTTCCTGTTGTTCGAATTTTTCAGTATGATCAATAATCTCAATCTCACAATTATAAAGTGAAGCGATATATTCTATCAACTCAAAGCCAAATCTCAATAGCCTGTCTTTATATAAGACAACAACCTTTTCCACCTGATTTTGAGATATCCGTCTGAGCAGATCCTGAAGTCCTTTTTTCTTATAATTAATCCCGGAGCCGATATCACTTATTATCTCAAATGGCTGTCCTTTTGCCAGAAGATATGTCTTAACATTATCAATCTGTCGTTCCAGATCATCTTTCTGTTTATGGCTGGAAACGCGACAATATCCAATTGTAATGCGTTTTTTAGGCTTTACATTTATTACCTGGTTGAGTTGCTCATCAGAATAATATCTATAGCCACTTACTGTAGTATGATGCGGATGAAGTTTTCCATTAGCATCCCAATTTCGTAATGTCTGGGCAGATACGCCTATGATTCTTGAAAATTCATGTATAGAATAATATTTACTCAAAGTATTATCTCCTTTTAATAATATTCCACTCTAATATCTTATAAAACTCAACATATACTTATATAATTTTATAATCTATATTTAACTGTTAATACCCTCCTGATTCTTTTTCATTATCCATTCAATTTAGTTGTCTTCTATTATTTTCTTCTCTTTTTATAATACCATCCTACAGCAAATGAATATACAAGAATCTCAACATTTGACCAACTTTTTGTAGAATGATGGCAACTATTCAGCAGCCGCCGGGCGTAGACTGAGCAGCTGCCAATTTTGTATATAAATGCAAACATAACTGTTTTATGTTATTTTTTCCTTTTTTCTATGCTATACTAGATCAGCAAAATTAATATGAAAGGTCTTATACTTCTATGAATTCTCTAAAACCAATGCTGTTAACCTGTCTGAAGTCCTATGACAAGTCACAGTTTATCAAAGATGTGACTGCAGGTATCATCGTCGCGATCATTGCACTCCCCTTATCTATTGCACTTGCGCTCGCTTCTGGAGTTGGCCCTGAAGCCGGTATCTTTACTGCCATTGTAGCCGGTTTTGTGATTTCAGCTCTTGGCGGAAGCTGCGTACAGATTGCCGGACCGACTGCTGCATTTGCAACCATCGTTGCCGGTATCGTAGCACGTGACGGAATGGATGGACTTATCATCGCCACTATAATGGCGGGTATATTTCTTATTCTGATGGGACTGTTCCACTTCGGCAGTCTGATTAAATTTATTCCATATACCATTACGACCGGTTTTACTTCCGGAATCGCTGTGACCATCGTGATCGGCCAGTTGAAAGATTTTTTCGGAGTTACTTATCCGGATGGTGTAAAACCAATCGAGACAACTGAGAAAATGAAAGCCTTTGTCCAGAATATTTCTTCCGTAAATACCGATGCTCTGATCGTTGGCATTGTAAGTCTTGCGATTTTGATCCTTGCTCCTTATATTTTTAAGAAAGTTCCCGGTTCTCTGATTGCAGTCATCGTCGGAATCCTGATGGTTCAGTTTCTTCCGCTGAAGGTATCCACAATCGGAAATCTGTATACGATCAGCAACTCTCTTCCGAATTTTCATATGCCGGCGATCCGGTTCAGCACCATCAGTGCTTCCGTCTCAAATGCATTTACGATTGCAGTGCTTGCCGCAATCGAGTCTCTGCTATCCTGTGTAGTTGCTGATGGAATGATCAACAGCAAACACCGTTCAGATATGGAACTGGTTGCCCAGGGCGCAGGAAATATCGCTTCCGCACTCTTTGGAGGTATCCCCGCAACAGGTGCCATCGCCAGAACCGCTGCCAATATCAAAAATGGCGGACGGACTCCCATCGCCGGAATGGTACACTCCGTCACACTCATCATCGTGCTGGTCGTTCTGATGCCTTACGCCGGAATGATTCCTATGCCGACCATTGCTGCGATTCTTTTTATCGTTGCCTATAATATGTGTCAGTGGCGAACCTTCCGCGACCTGGTCAGGACAGCTCCTAAGAGTGATATTCTTGTACTGATAGTAACATTCGTACTGACAGTTATCTTTGATCTGGTCGTTGCTATCGAGATCGGTATGGTGCTTGCCTGTCTGCTTTTCATCAAACGTATGAGCGAAGAAACCCATGCAGACAGCTGGGTGTACACGGACGATGACACTCCGGATATCGATGAACATCTGCAGAAATTACCGCTACAGATCCGTGTTTACGAGATCACCGGACCACTGTTCTTTGGTGCCGCCGATGCCATTGAACATATCGTTGTCAAAGACTTTACCAGATGTCTGGTTCTTCGTATGAGAGGCGTCCCTGCACTTGACAGCACCGCCATGAATGCACTTCAGAACCTGGTAAAAACCTGCGAGAGTAAAGGAATTACACTTGTATTCTCCCACGTCAATGAACAGCCCATGCACGTCATGGAAAAAGCCGGTTTTGTGGAACTTGTCGGAAAAGAAAACTTCCAGTCAAATATATCCGCTGCATTAAAAAGAGCTGAAGAGGTCATCTGACCTTTTCAGCTCTTTTTTGAACTCATTTGCAAAATCTGCTGATTGACGAATCCTCTATTGACTTTATATAATAAATATATTAACGACGTATTAACCAATCAAAGGAGTAGTGTAACTGTTCTATACTTTTACAGTTTACAGATGAACCAACGACATGAAAAAAACATTTTTTACGAAAGATCCTTCTTTTTACCGTTCCTTTTTCAAATTAATGACAGTAATCGCGCTGCAAAACCTGGTGGCCTACAGCGTGAATATGCTGGACAATATCATGCTGGGAAGTTATAGCCAGAATGCACTTTCCGGCGCTGCGACGGTAAACCAGATTTATTTTATCGTAAATCAGATTGCACTGGCGATCGGCAATGCATTAATTGCAATCAGTTCCCAATACTGGGGAAGCCATCAGACAAAACCTATCCGGAAGGTAACAAAAGCCGCACTGTTATTCAGCCTGGCAATTGCTGCCGGAATGATCGCTTTATGTATTCGTATTCCGAATACACTGATTGGTCTTTTTACGACCTCACCGGATATCATAAGAGAAGGTACTATTTACCTTCATATCATACAATGGACTTTTTTATTTTTCATGATCAGCAACCTTTTACTGGCCATGCTCCGCAGCGTGGAGACCGTAAAAATCGCATTCCTTATATCCGTCATATCCCTGTTGGTGAACGGCGGAATCAATTATATCCTGATTTTCGGAAGATTCGGTGCACCGGAAATGGGAATCCGAGGTGCTGCCATCGGAACTTTTGCAGCACGCATACTGGAACTGGGAATCGTTCTTTTCTATGTATGGAAAAAAGATACAAAAGTCAAATTGTTTGGTGAAAAATTCCGGGATGGTATTATCGGAAAAGGCAGTGGTACTGTCTGGAAAACCTTTTTTAAAGTGTGTATTCCCATCCTGACTTCCGGTTTGTTGTGGGCAGTTTCCCTTCCTATGCAGACAGCGATATTGGGGCATCTTTCTGCGGATGCGATTGCAGCCAATTCCGTATCAAGCACCTTTTTTCAGTATCTGAAGGTAATCGTCATTGCGATAGCCGGTGCTTCTGCTGTCGTGATCGGAAAAGATATCGGAAGCAATGACGAAGAAAAAGTACGCTGCAACGGGCGTACCCTTTCCGTACTCTATCTGGCTATCGGGCTCTTGCTTGGAACTGTATTATTCTTACTTCGAAGTCCACTGTTATCCATGTACCGATTGACCCCTCAGGCTACTTTATATGCAGACCACTTTATGATTATTATGAGTGTGATCATGGTTGGAATGTCGTATCAGATGCCGGTCGGAGTCGGTATCATCCAGGGTGGCGGAGATACCAAATTTTCGATGTATCTGAACTTGATTTCCGTCTGGTGCATCGTAATGCCATTGTCCTTCCTGGCTGCATTCTACTGGAAGCTGCCGGTAGAACTTGTAGTGATCGCCGTGCAATCCGATCAGATCTTTAAATGTCTGCCTATATTCCTGCGCTTCAAAAGCTACAAATGGATCCATAAGCTGACAGCAATCGACTGATGCAATAACTCGTTTTGGTGAGCCAAAAGAAGATGGCTCATTCGAATTTTGTAAAACGCAAACAGCACCGGTTATCATTGGGAACAATGTATGGATTGGTGGCGGTGCTATTATTTTACCGGGCGTTACGATCGGAGATAATGTTGTAATCGGAGCCGGCAGTATTGTAACTAAAGATATTCCCGACAATGTGATCGCAGCAGGTAATCCCTGTAGGGTAATTCGTGCGAATCGGTAAAATTTCCTGATGTAAAACAGGCCGCTATTACAAATTTATAATGATAAACCTGTATTATCCACAGCTTTTTTTCGTGAATAATACAGGTTTATTTTTAAGTGCATATCTGAAACACCATCTCGAATCAGCCGATCATTCCCTACACATAAATATAATCACTCATCACCGGCTGCAAATTGTTAGAAAGCAGTGCATTATAGACTTCTTCTACATTTCTTCCATCTGAGATCTCGAACTGGTCGTCGCCCTTATCCTCGATGTCATCCACATGGCTTCCGATTCCGGTGCTGACTCCGGCGGAGATTTTGGTTGCCGCGATACCTACAAGGTTGTCACGTACCCGCGCGCACTCTCTCGTTGACACTGTGATACTTGCAAATGGCATGAATAACCGATATGCGCACACAACCTGCAAAAGCTGTTTCTCGTGAACATCCATAGGATTGATACGATCGTTATTGATGATCGGACGCAGACGCGGACAGGAAAATGCGATTTCTGCATGCGGATATTTTCTCTGCAGAAGATATGCATGGTATCCGGTCGCAAATGCATCCTTTCTGAAATCATCCAGACCCAGCAGTGCACCAAATCCTACTCCGCGCATGCCTCCTCTTATGGCACGCTCCTGGGCGTTGACACGATACGGATAGATACGTTTGTGGCCTGCCAGATGAAGTGTTTCATATTTATCGGAATTATAGGTCTCCTGGAAGACAGTTACATAATCAGCGCCACATGCATGCAGATACGCATACTCATCAGAGTTCACCGGATAGATTTCAAGTCCGATCACTTTGAAATATTTTCTTGCGATCTTGCAGGCATTTCCGATGTATTCCACTGTGGATTTGTTTCTGCTTTCTCCGGTCAGGATCAGAATCTCCTGCAAGCCTGTCTCAGCAATCGCCTGCATTTCTTTTTCTATCTCACTTTCATTTAACTGGGCACGTTTGATCTTATTATGACAGTTGAATCCACAGTAAATGCAATAATTTTCACAGTAATTCGCAATATAGATCGGTGTGAACATATAGACGCTGTTTCCAAAATGTTTTCTTGTCTCAATCTGCGCTGCCTGGGCAATCTCTTCGATGAAAGGTAGTGCTGCCGGTGATAAAAGCGCCGCAAAATCTTCCGGTGTTCTGGAACTGTGTGCGATGGCCTGTTTTACATCAGCCGCTGTGTATTTGTCATAATCATACGCATGCATGGCATCTACGACCTGATCCAGGATCTCAGACCCGATATCTTCCATACCCGGCATATATTTCATATGATCGATTCTGTTTTTCTTCTGATCTTCCAGAATCTCTTCGCTTAAGATACTTTCATTGATATGCTGATTTTCCATGGTCTAGTCCTCCAGAAATCCGGTCAGCGGTGATGATGCACTTGCTCCTCTTTCGATCTGTCTTCCCAGACCGGAAAGGTAGGCGCTTCGTCCTGCTTCGATTGCCTTTTTAAATGCCTCTGCCATAACCGGCACGTCTCCGGCTGTCGCGATTGCTGTATTTGCCATAACGGCAGCCGCTCCCATTTCCATAGCCTCACATGCCTGAGACGGGCGGCCGATTCCTGCGTCAACGATGATCGGCAGATCCATCTCATCGATGAGGATCTGGATAAACTCCTTTGTCGCCAGACCTTTGTTTGATCCGATGGGCGCTCCCAGTGGCATGATGCAGGCTGCTCCGGCATCTTTCAGAGCCCTTGCCGCATTCAGGTCCGGATACATATAAGGCATAACTACAAATCCTTCCTTTGCAAGGATTTCTGTTGCTTTGATCGTCTCATAGTTATCCGGTAATAAATATTTGGAATCGTGTACAACTTCGATCTTTACAAAATCCCCACATCCCACTTCTCTTGATAATCTGGCGATTCGCACTGCCTCCTGGGCATTTCTCGCTCCGGATGTATTCGGAAGCAGGGTTACATTCTCCGGAATGTAATCCAAAATATTGGCAAGCCCCCCTTCGTTTGCACGGCGAAGTGCCAGTGTGATGATCTGTGCGTCTGCTTTTTCAATACAGGCTTTCACAAGATCCAAAGAAAATTTTCCTGATCCTAAGATAAATCTTGATGTAAATTCATGTCCTCCAAGGCTCCATGTATCTTTTGTACTCATAGGTTTATTTCTCCTTCTTCGTAACTGTTCATTGTCTACTTAATATCTGCTGAATAGTTACCTGTATTCTTTATACTTCGTAATCGTTCACTGTTTTTACAATGTCTGCTGAATAGCTGCTATATTTCTTCTTCTCCAAGCAGCAAACGGGTGATCATATTGGCTTCATGGGCTGCGCAGATCGCAACCCTCGGAGCCATCAATCCATGTCCATAAGTCGGTTCCGTAACCTGATCCCCGCAAAGATAGAAGTTTTTCATCAATCGCCGGGTACGAATTGTATTGCTGCTTCCATACCCGGCCATTCCGGATGCGGACACCAGTTTTTTCTCCGGAAAATGCTCCAAAATTCCATTTACAAGCATGGCTTTTGCCTCCGGATTGTCAAATGCTTCACAGACAATTCCTGCATCTTCAAAAAGCGGAATCAGGTTGTCTTCTGTCACTTTGACACAATCCGTCTGAATATCGATATACGGATTGATCCTTTGAAGCAGAGATTTTAAAGCATCTGTTTTGTACATACCGATATGTTCTGTAAAATATTGCTGCCGGTTCAGATTCGTAATATCCACCACATCAAAATCAATAAGATGAAGATGCCCCACGCCGATACGCGCAAGTGCATATGCTACGTTGGATCCCAGACCTCCGAGACCTGCGATCGTCACCCGGCCTTCGGACAGTTTCTTTTGCTTTTCCGGTGAATGACGTTCTTCAAGTGCAGCCTGTATTTCCTCTTTTGTCAAAACCTTCGTTGTCTCCATTTTCAGCCTCCTCCTACAAATGTCACCACCTCCATGCGGTCTCCGTCTTCTAACATCCTGTCCGCATATTCGTTTTTGGGAAGGATCTCGCCATTCAGTTCTACTGCAATCCGCTTCATCTGGTATCCTGCACTTTCAAGATACACTTCTACAGAAGTTGCTTTCTCCAGTTCGATTTCTTTTCCGTTTACTTTGATCACCTGCATCTCACCTCCTTGAAGCTAAAAAAGAGTCCACAAAGAAACGTACCCTCGGTGGTGCGCCCCTTCATGAACTCTCGCTCAATCTCATTCTTTTATACCTGGATTCGCGTAAAAAAGGAGATACCAAAGTATCTCCCGTTAAATCTGTCGTAATTTTTCTGTATCTTCACAGTTACAGACTCTCTTACATAACGTTCCTACGTTGGCATTATCCAAATCAGGTATACGGGTCGAAGTTTTCAACTTCCTCTCAGCCTATCACATAAGCTCCCCGGTTCTATTTATTTGACAGTTCAAGTATAATTATTTTTTTCTGTTCTGTCAAATATATTTTTAAAGCAAAACTGTAATTTCACACAGTTTCTTTGTTACTGTCCACTCAGTGACCAGTAACGTTTCTTTTTCTATGCATCCGGTATATCACTTGAGGAATCCTGCATCTCAGGCTTAATTCTTATTCTTACCAATCGTTTCCTCAATACCTGCAATTAATGTTTTCATTGTATATTCCAGTATTTCATTTCCGAACGCTTCTGAAGATTCTCTGACCGGATGACGTCCTGCGATTCCGATCAGATTGCTTTCATCTTCTTTTACCTGACCAAAGTCAACCAGCTCCGGCCGTACGGCCATGACGATAGATGTCTCATTCGCTCCGGCATGATCGTACTGATATCTCAGTCTCTCATCTTCTGCGAAAGTCCATGCCGTAAAAATAGTTAACCCGTATTTTTCTTTTGCCTCTTCCTCCAGCTCCTGAAATGCATGGGTCGACGGACCATGTCCATGTCCTACAACAATGCGGATCCCGGCTCTGGAAAGCTGAGCGAAAATACTGCGCAGATAGTCCTGGAACAATCCCTTCTCCAGCCAGTAAGCGCTGCCTTTCATCTGCTGGACATGATAGGTATTCAGTGCACCTTCCGTGTTAATATCCATCCCATAAAACGCTTTATCACCGTCATGGAATACACGGTCAGGTCCCATAAACAGTATGGGAAGCACCACACCGCCAACTTTTTCTGCTACCCGGACAAACAGTTCTTTTGACTGAATTCCGTCAGCTCCAAGAGGCATGTGCGGACCATGCCACTCCAGTGTACCAAGCGGCAGATAAGCAACCGGCATCTCCTTTATTCTCTGTACACATTCTTCCGGAAGTAATTCTTCGTATAATACCTTCTTCATCCTATTCACCTTATCCTTTCACCGCCGGGAAGTGGCAGTTCATATTATAGCACCAGCGGCTGATGATATTCATCAGCCGCTGCCTCTTTAGTTTCCTAATTCTTCGTTGATCTCTTTGAGAATCTGGTCACCGCCCTGCTTCTTCCAGTTCTCAACAAAGGTATCGAATTCACTGATATCTGCTTTTCCCATAATGATTTTTGCAAATGTTTCTTCTTCCATCTTTTTCAGATTTGCCCACTTTGTTTCCATAGTTTCTGTCTGACCGCTGAAGGCATTATAGACAGGCACATATGTATCGTGTACGAGCGGAGCGCCTCCGACCAGGAGTGATACCAGTCTCGGAAGATTGGATTTTGCAAGATCACTGTCCATATTCCATTTATCCAGACTGAAATCATCATATGGTTCTTTTTTCAGCTCCGTAACTGCTTCCATATCATTCTTTAACAGTTTATGCTGTGAGAAATCAACATCATCCATTGTAATTTCTCCTGCAAGATATTTTTCCAGAGTCTCTGTAGATACCTCGATCTCATCAGCATTGTCATAACCGTTCCACAACGGATAAAAATCTGTACTGCTTGTCTTGGTATTAAGGCCCTGTTCTATCCAATCTCTCTCGTATTTGATCAGATAGTTAACGATCTTAAAGGCAGCCTCCGGATTCTTACAGTCTTTGCTTGCCACTACATATTTGCTTGTAGGATCCGGCATATGAGTATAATAATTTCCATCCTCAGACAATGGTGTGAAGTATGCCCGCCAGTCTGCCTCTCCTGCCAGTGTAGCATCCGAAACAGTGTAACCACTCCACCACGGTCCGAAGAAGATTCCGACCTTTCCGGCCAGGACAGGTTCCTGACAGTCACTTCTGACAAGCATTTCCGGATCGATCAGTTTATTTGTATATAATTCCTGGATTTTTTCCAGTGCTTCTCTGGTCTCCGGCTGGATGGAACCATACTCTACGTTTCCATCTTCATCCTGCAGCCAGTACTGTGGATAAGACTGGAAACTACAAAACAGCGGATCCAGACCAAACTGATTGTCTCCAATATCATTGATATGATTGGAATTACCAGGTCCGAGAATTCCGATGGTATCATCTTCTCCGTTGCCATCCGGATCCTGGGTTACGAATGCTTCTGCCACTGCTGCCAGCTCATCCCATGTTCTCGGAACTTCCAGTCCGAGGTTTTCCAGCCAGTCCTGACGGATCCACATTTCGTTCATTTCTCCCACCATCATACTGGGAGCCGGAATCGCCATCATCTCTCCCTTGTCATTGGTGATACATTTTCTCAGTTCCTCACCGCCGGATTCCACATAGCCTTTCAGGGTATCCGATGCATAATCCTCATAATACTCGTCCAACGGCTGAATCATGTCATATTTCAGAAGTGCTCTGTACTGTGTTGCGTTCACATTCATCAGTTCCGGAACTGTATTACTTCCGATACACAGATTCATTTTTTCATCATAATCAGAAGATGATGTAACCCAGTCATATTCAACATCAATATTAAGGTCTTCCTTTAATAAATCCAGGTATACATTATCATCATAAGTCTTTCCGTCCTCAAGCTTCGCATTTGGATTCATAGAGCCGCCAAGATGGACAGTTACTGTTTCCGGATATTTTGACAGTGGCAGGTCTTCTTTGGCTGTTTCTTCTGCCTCACTTACTGTCGTTTTCTCCGTCTTTTCTTCTGTTTTCCCGCATCCTGCCAGCGATGTCACAGCCAATGCCGCTGCACTGACGAATGCAATTACCTGTTTCCGTTTCATATATTCTTCCTCCTTTTTTGAGTAGTTTATCCGGTAATCACATTCTTCGCTAGACAATATTGTTTCTGATTATATATTCTTTTTTTAAATTCAAAAAGAAATGTTTGAATTAAATCAAACATTTCTTAAAATCTTTTTATTTTACCCTATCTGCGCTGCCACGTACAATAAGCTTCGCAGGTACGATCACTTTTAACCCTATCTCCCTGGAGGATGTGATGCGTTCACGAAGAAGGCGAACCGCCTCCTCACCCAATAATTCCATATGCAGGCGCACTGTAGTCAGCGGCGGAACCAGATAGTTGGCCACCGCTATATCATTATATCCCACAATACTCACATCCTCCGGAATCCGGAGTCCCTTTTCACTGACTGCCCGATAACAGCCCACTGCCAGAGAGTCGTTGTTTGCAAATATTGCTGTAGGTTTCTCCTCCTCTTCCAGGATCTCCCTGCACAGCACATAACCGTCTTCCGGCGTGAAACTTCCCACCCGCACAAGCGCCGGAGAGAATTCACCGATTCGCTCCATATATTTTTTGTAAGTTACCATTCGTTCATCATGCACTTCATCGCCATCCTTGTCGACTTCATAGCCGCCAATAAATGCTATCTTTTTATGTCCCAGTCCTGTCAGATAATCCATCACCGCTTCCACAGAACTGTCCAGATCGTTGACTACGCAATCAAACTGATCTCCTTTTGGCATAGCATCCAGAAATACTGTAGGCTTTTTGAAGGCTTCTATCTGCCTTACCATACTCTTGCTGAACGTTCCAAGGCACAAAAGGCCATCGAGTCCTCCAAGATTCTTCAGCTCCTCCAGATTCTGGATCTGACAGCGTTCCATATTCTCTGCCTCTAGTTTTTTTTCTACCGCCAGACGGACTGTCAGATAATAAGTATCTCTCAGCTCCTCCTCTCTGGAATAGGAATAATAAACTCCAACCGTCAGGTGACGCTTCCTGCTTTTTCTTTCCTTTGCCTGATACTGAAGTTCCCTGGCAGTATCAAATATTTTCATTCTGGTCTCATCCTGCACATTCAACGTCTCATCATGATTCAAAACTCTGGAGACCGTCGCTGCGGAAAAACCGGTACGCTCTGCGATATCTTTTATTGTAGCCATCTTAAATCCCTCTCTGCATGATACTTTTCAATATTTTTCGAATCGCATCAGCTATGTCAGTGCATTTCATGGTTATCTTACCATATTGCCCCCAACCACGCAACGAATTGTTACGACGCTGTAACTGTTCAGTAGCCACTGTCCCGCGAGGTGTTTTGACATGAATATGTCAAAATCCCGAGACATACAAGCCAAAATGCCATCACCGAAGGTGATTTTTTATGCATTTTGGCTCGTAACTGTGAAGGTACTGAACAGTTACACGACGCTGTCCTTATGCCGTTGTCTCCTCCGTGGCTGAATTCGCCAGAATAACCGCCGCCAGAATAATGATACATCCCAATATCATGCGCAACGTAATACTTTCATGAAGAATCATAACCGAGAACAAGGTTCCGAAGACAGACTCCATAGACAGAATGATTGCCGCCTTTGTCTCATCCACATACTTCTGGCATGCTGTCTGAAGAAGATAGCAGACCGTTGTGCTGATAATGCCGAGATAGAGAACACTCCACCATCCTTTTGCAGTAACCTGAAAATGCACCTGCCCGGAGGCAATCATGAATATCAATGATAAAATACCTGCCGTACACATCTGAATAAAGTTCAACACAGATGCCCTGTACTTCTTCACAAAGATGCTTGTCAGAAAAATCTGAAAAGCAAAGCCCACTGCACATATAAGGGTCAGTCCGTCACCCAGTCCCAGGGACAGATCTTTATCCAGGGACAAAAGCCCCACCCCTGCTATCGCTAGCACTGCTCCTATTATACCTCTGAATCCTACTTTTTTCCGGCAGATCAGAAAAGCAATAAAAGGAACAATCACCACATTTGTGGCTGTGAGGAACGCATTCTTTGACGGAGTCGTATATTGCAGTCCTATGATCTGAAGAGAAAACCCAATAAAAAGAGCTGCGCCCATAAAAACTCCTGCAGTTACTTCCTCTTTTTTTATTCCTTTAAGATTCCGGATACTTATCCCACCCATAAGCACGGAAGCCAACAGAAAACGAATGGTCATGATCTGAAAAGGCGACAGACTGTCAAGAGCCATGTCACTGGCCACAAATCCGCCTCCCCAGATAACAGTAACTAATACCAATCCGGCAATCGCCATATATTTTTTCATAAATCACCTTATCCTTCCAGAGGTTTCAGACAAATATCAGACCCGATTCCACATAAAAATTCCGCAAGCACGTCAATACATCCCTGCACATCCTCCATACTGCACACTTCTGCCGGATTATGCATATAGCGAAGAGGTATGGACATAACTGTTGTAGGTATCCCCCTGCCTGCCATATGAATAGCATCTGCATCCGTACAGGTTCTTCCACATCCGTTCTCCCACTGATATTTTATATGTACATTCCGGGCAGCTTTTTCGAGTCGCTCCACCACCATTTTATGACTGAAAGAATTATGGAGGAAAACAGGTCCGCCTCCCAGAAGGATTTCTCCGTTTTCGATGGCTCTTGTTCCCTCATAATCGCTGGTATATGTAACATCAAGCACAACAGCCAGAGTCGGAGCGATTCGGGATGCACACCAGGCAGCTCCGTGCTTTGTCAGTTCTTCCCCTACAGTAGTTGCCGCATAAATTCCACATGTGCACCCTCTTTCCTTGGCCTTTTTCGCAGCCTCCAGGATAATATATCCTCCCAGACGGTCATCAAGGCCTCTTGCACAAAGTCTGTCATTTAAAAGTTCTCTGTAATCCGTGTCAAAGCTCACCGGATCACCACAGGCCACATGAGCCATGGCATCTTCCCTTGAAACAGCACCGATATCGATGATGATATCTGTAATTTCCAACTCTTTCTTATTCAGAGAGCCATGGTTTCGGACTGCGCCGTAAACCACATTTCCTTCATGCATGATTCTGACTTTCTGTCCAAGATAAGTTCCCGGATAAATACCACCCGCCTTGGATACGTGGAGCATTCCTTTCTCCGTAATATGCGATATCATGAGACCAATCTCATCCATATGTGCCGACAGCATAACCTTGATCTCTGCATCCGGATTTACAATACTTACCACATCGGCAATTTCATCCGTGTAGATCTCATCCGCAAATCCTCTTGCATACTTTATAACTTTTCTCTGAATCTCTTCCTCAAAGCCGGAAACTGATGCTGTTTCCAGTAATTCATATAAAAATTCTCTGTTCATATGTATTCTTACTCCTTTTTTCCGTTCTATACCGCGTTCATCGTCTGCTCACGCTTTTTGTTGATCCGATAATACAATCCTACACTGAGCAGGAATCTGGACACCTGATCCATCGCAATAATAATCCAGATTATTGTCAAAGGCAGCCTTAACACATAAGCAGCCAGCATACACAGAGGAATCCTTACGATCCATATGCCAAATCCCGCCACCAGCATAGGAGCATTCTTATACCCCATAGCTCTGATGGTTCCATTGTAGATCCTGGACAAATTCTGAGGTATCTGGATAAATCCCATAACAAACACATATACAACACCTATGGCCTGTAATTCAGGTTTGTCCGTCATCAGAGTCATAAAGAACCGCGGGAGGAAAATCAGCAGCACCGAAGTTATCGAGCTGATAAATACTCCCACTTTCAGTTGTTCTTTAAAGTAAACTTTTCGCAGTTCCTCATCCTGCATACCAATTGCTCTGGCTGCCAGTGTAGTGGATGCCGTACTAAAACCAATGGCCGGCATCTCCGTAATTTCCTCTGCCTGTATACCCAGCTGATATGCGGCAAATGCCTGGTTTCCGTAAAATAGTATCACTTTACTCAAAATGATAGCAGAAACCTGCCAGAATACGGTTTCCAAAGCTGCCGGAATTCCTGTAGTATAGATTTCGTAGATACATTTTTTTCAAAACTGAAAAATCTATGCTCAGATGGTACTTTTCGAAACAGTCCACCCTTCTTTTTATATAAAAGGTACAGTCCTGTACCTGCACCAACTGCCTGTGCCGTCAAAAGAGCGGTAGCCGCACCTTTTTTCTTCTGTATTGCTCGGCCCGCTCTGCCAGCGATTCCTTCTCGGTTCCGAAAATCTTCCAGGTAAATGTAAACGGTTCCGGATACAGTTTATCTTTTTCCAGACACTCGGCACCCCAGCTTGCACTTCCCAGACCATGCTGTGCATAATCAACAGATAATTGGATATTTTCCGTTCTGTGAAGTTCATTTGTATGTGTCGCCTGTGTCAGGTTTTCCTGTGTATAATGTAATGCTCCAAAAGAGAATTCTTTATCCGATGCGATACAGATTCCGTTACCCGCCTCTGTCACAAACGCAGCCCAGCGAGTATCCTCATGATTACCTGTCTCCTGAGGCAGTACATAAGGGAAATAGAAATCTTCCACGTTCTTCTCCCAGCAGCCTATCGCGTTGCCTTCTTTACAGTCCGGATATGTTTCCAGAGGTCCTCTTCCGTACCAGACTGCCTGTTCACAGGCTTTATCCAGCACAAACCGCATACCGATCCGCGGAAAACTCTCCGGAAGCTGCACACCGGTTGGCACTCCGTGATAACTCATGGTTATAAGACCATCTGCCTGAATGTGATATTCAGCCTTCACAATGATTTTCCAGTCAACCGTTATCGGTGCATAGATCTGTGAAACGGAGATAACCACTTCCTGTTCCTTCTCCTCTACCGTCACCTTTTCAACAAGGTTTGTCATGGCTTTCAACATCGCTTTTTCCCAGATTTCAGCCACATTCTTGTCATTGTCAACAGGTGCTCTCCAGAAGTTCAGCCCAAGTCCTTTGCAGATTAACCGTTCGCCATTCAATGTATAACCACTTAAATATCCATGAACCCGGTCAAACTCGGCAGTAAAATTCTGGCCTTCCACATAAATAATTCCTGCTTTCTCCACCATATGCAGTTCTCCGAAGTTTCCGTTATCTGCCGGCTCTTTCACTGTCTTCCGAACTGCTTTATTGAGACATTCCTGATGGAACGCAACCTCATGGTGAGTTTCCTCAGACCAGATCTGTTTTTCTTTGTAACATACTGTGATCGTCAGCCAGATATCCTGTTCATCGCACCATGCTCCTGACTCTGCAGAATCATATACCGTGATACGTTTACATCCATGTGGTGCTATCTCACTCAGATCCACCTTACCTTCCAGCAGAATTCCCTGCAGTGTATGAACCTTGAATGTACCTTCAAGATGAGACAGGTCAGTAAAATCATATTTATTGCAAACTGTAATTTCACCTGTGGTTTTATCAAAATCGATAAATGTTACCGGCTCCATTACTTTTTTCACCTGTAAAATACCTGGCGTCGGTCTTCTGTCTGCCTGGATCAGTCCATCACAACAAAATGCCCCACTGTTTGGATAATCCCCGTAATCTCCGCCATATGTATAGTAAGCTTTGCCGTTACTGTCATATTTTTTAATACCGTGATCAACCCACTCCCAGATAAAACCGCCCTGCAGCCTTGGATATCGTTCAAATATTTCCCAGTATTCTTTTAATCCTCCCGGGCCATTTCCCATTGCATGTGCGTACTCGCATACTACATGAGGTTTCTTCTTTGCAGTGTCTCTTCCCAGGATCTCCAATGCCTTATGTCTGGTATACATGGTACTGTACACATCAGCTATAGAAGCATCCCTGTCTTCCTCGTAATGAACCAGTCTGGTTGGATCATACTCTTTTATAAATCTTCCGCTGGCTACAAAGCTGCTTCCGAATCCTGATTCGTTTCCCAGTGACCAGAACAGAATACTTGGATGGTTCTTATCCCTTCTTACCATACGTTCCGCACGATCCACATAGCTTTTTTCCCAGATCGTATCATCACTGATCTTATTCATGTTTTTGGTATAAGCCATCTGGTTACACTCCAGATCAGCTTCCTCCATCACATAAAGTCCAAGACGGTCACACATATCCAGAAAATCAGGATGTGGCGGGTAATGCGAGGTTCGTACTGCATTGATATTGTTCTGTTTCATCAGATACAGATCAGCCAGCATATCCTCTTTTGTAATGCATCGTCCTGTATTTTCATTCCAGTCATGTCGGTTTACTCCTTTTAATTTGATAGCCTTTCCATTTACCAGGAATAATCCGTCTTTTACACAAATATTTCTGAATCCTGTCCACTCTCCATAGGATTCCAGAACTTCTCCCTGTTTCTTCAGGGTAAGGATCACCCGATATAACTCAGGGTATTCTGCTGACCAGGGTTTTATATTCTCCAGAATTACCTCTGTCACATATTCTGTCTCGCCTTTTTTACCACTTATCTCACGGCTTTCACTGAAGATGACCTGTTCGCCGTCCATTACTTCCATCTCAACAGTAAGCGCCGTCTCATCCTCCGTATGATTTTCAAACACTGCATCCAGGCAAATCTTTCCGGTCGTCTCATTCTGTTCCATAACCAGATCAGATACGATCCGCCAGTCCAGCATATGATGTTTCGGTCTCCGGATCAGAGATACATCTCTGATAATTCCGGCAAACCACCACATATCCTGATTTTCCAGATAACTGCCATCACTGAATTTGTAGACGATCACCGCCAGCACGTTTTCCCCATCCTGTAATGCTTCTGTCACATCAAATTCAGCTGTGTTACGAGGCCCCTGGCTGTATCCTATGAATGTACCGTTGAGCCATACGTGATAAGCACTTTCAACCCCGTCAAACCTCAGGATATATTCCCTGTCTTTTTGTTTCTCCTCCTGGAAAGTGTACCGGTAAACACCCGTAGGATTGTCTGCCTGTATGCCCGGGTCATCCAGAATCGGGAACAATGCTATCGCATCATTATAATGTGGATAATCATAACCATTCAGCTGCCAGTGTCCGGGAACCGGCATCATGCCAAACTCCCGATCGTCATATGCCTTCTCCATACATGTGTCAGGAACATAAAACGGTGACTCATAATAAGCAAATTTCCACTGTCCGTTCAACAGACGGTAATTGGAGCATTCTTCTCTTCTTCCCTGTCTTGCCGATTCCTTATTCGGATAACCACAATAAAACGGTCTGACCGGAAGACGATTTCTTCCAAGGACCTCTACGTTACTCCAATCCATGTGTTTGTATACGTATTCCATATCTTTCCCCTTTCTACTTTTATTCAGGGCAACTTTCCCTGAGAATCAACTGATTTGGTACAATGATTTTTAAACCTTGTTCTCTTTTCGTGTAAAGACATTCCATCAATGTCTTTGCTGCCATCATTCCGACCAGGTCATTATGTAACTTCACAGTGGAAAGCCCAGGAGTTACAAAGGATGCCACCTGATCATCGTTACACCCGACAATCGCCACATCACCCGGAACAGAAATTTTCTCTTCTTTCAAAGCTTTCAGAAAACCGATGGCCATGGTATCGTTTTCCACAAATACCGCTCGTGGAAGCCTTCCTTTTCGGATAATTTCTTTTCCCAGCTCATATCCAAACTGTGTGTGATTGGATGGACACAGGTAGATATTTTTCTCATCATACTTTCCAAGACTTTTCATAATCTGCCGGAAATAAAGAAAACGTTCATCTCTGTGAATCTTACCATTCGCTTCCAGCCCGTATGTCCCCATATATCCGATAGAATCAAATCCTTTTTTTAGGAAAATATTTATAACTTTCTTTACTGCCTGTTTGAAATCGTTTATCACGCAATCAGCTGTAAGCGATCCATCTTTCAGGTGAAAGTCCGCACATACCACCGGCAATCCGGAATCCAGAACAGCCTGTCTGAACACCTTCTTTTGATACCAGAGTGTGGAATATCCTACAAAGATCAACCCCTGATAATCGGATATCTTCGATGCGTTGGCATCCAGCATAGATTCAAAGACCTCTTTTACTTTAAATCCGTTTTTTTCAAGTTCCATCTTTATATTCACGCGGATAATCTGATAAAATTTATCTTCCACTTCTTCTTCCTCGCCATACAAAAGCATAACTCCTATGGTTCCTCTTGTACCTTGAATGGCTGAGTATTCAAAACATTTGTTGTATCCCAGTTCGCCTGCCGCCTCCAGAATCCTTTCCCTTGTCTTCTGAGATACAGAAAAGGTAGTGTCATTTTTCAGAACTCTGGATACAGATGCTGCAGATACCCCGGCCCTCCGGGCGACATCTCGTATTGTAGCCATATTCCCACCTCTTGATTAATTAAATCACATCGTCTGACTGTACATTTATCTCCGATGTAATTTAGTTAATGTTTATTTGTGTTTAGTAAATTTATTTCCATTCCTTATACCATCACATTACTTGAAATAATAGGATTTGTCAACAATATAATTGGTTATTCTTCTGTTTTTTTGTGTATAATACATATTTTTATCACTTTTGTATAATTTATTATACCTGTTATTTAGTAAATTTATATAAAGAAAATGGACTGTTTTTTGATAAAACAGTCCATTTTCTTTCGTTTTTAGTAAATTTAAGTCATAACCACCACTTCAAGTGGTGGTTTGTTTTTGACCCTATAAGGGTCCT